>Ga0131853_10012270_pt1 | contig 15694 bp, 17 predicted proteins | sample TergutLab28metaG_FD_92764 | JGI IMG/M metagenome (GOLD analysis project Ga0131853, IMG submission 92764) | Labiotermes labralis P1 segment gut microbial communities from Petit-Saut dam, French Guiana - Lab288 P1 (version 2) (version 2) | ecosystem: Host-associated > Arthropoda: Insects >...
CAAAAGAAAGGCGACTGGGGGGAGGACCGACGCTGCTTCGCTCACAGAGAGCGTTCGCTACGCGCTAACTCCCCCCAGGCCCCCCACTGGTAGGTCAAGGTCATGTTTGTGGGAGGCGGTAATTGGGCTTAATATCGATGAGTTTTGCACTAGCCCTAATCATCAGCAAGCACCTCACCGCGAAGACTCGTTACTTTATTACACCCGTGCTGGCATAGCCGCAGGGTAGGTTTCTCTTAGCACAGCCAACTATGGTGGATTCTCATCGCAGCTACGCATTTGTCAGGTCGATTATTGGCAACAGCTAAGGCAGACGAAGTCCTGCCGACAGCCCCTAACCACCGCCCTTGACCTTTGCACCAACGTAACCAATACGAAACCGCAACTTACCGCCTTAACAAAACGGTGCCTCTACCCACTAAAAACCTTCCGCTCTTGCAGACGAATCCGGTTGCCGCACAACCTGCTAATCCCCACTAACCTGTCCTTGACCTACCAGTGGGGGGTCTGGGGGGAGTTGTATGCGCAACGAACGCACTTTGTGAGTGAAGCAATACCGGTCCTCCCCCCAGCCGCCTTTCTTTGCTTACTTTCTTTGGCGGAGCAAAGAAAGTAAGTGCCTCCGCGGCATGAGCGGCACATTATCCCCTGCCCGCAGGCAGAATCAAGATTGGGACCTTGACCTTAAAGACCTTGAACTTATAACAAACAAATCCCCAATTAGCTAGCTGTATCAACACGTTTGCCCACTCCCAACTCGCAGTAAATGTTGCTATACCTATACGCTGTGTAGTATACTAGGCTGAGGTTGGATAACGGGAGGGCGGATTCTTTGCAAAACGTCACTAGAGTATTCAAAATAGAAGGGATGACCTGCGCGGCCTGCGCTGGTGGAATAGAAAAAATACTCAGCAGCCTTGACGGAGTGGAGCGGGCCAGTGTAAACTTTGCCAGCGAGAAGCTGGAGATAAACTACGACAGCGCGGCAGTTTCTATAGTGCAGGTGCTCGCTGAGATAGAAAAAGCCGGATACAAAGCCTTGGAAGAAGAAAGCATAGACCAAGAAGCGCAGCGCAAAGCCCGGGAAATAAAGGAGCTATGGCGGCGGTTTATGGTCTCGGCCATGTTTACCCTGCCTCTGTTTTTAATTGCGATGGGACCAATGGTGCTGGAGGCTCTCGGGCTGATGGTACCGCACATGATGATAGAGCCATCTTATCCCGCCACCCCGGAATATCTCTTCATGTGGAACCCCATGCACTTCCCTGCCCACAACGCGATTGTTCAGCTGGTACTTGTTATACCGGTAGTGCTGGTAAACTGGCGGATCTACCGCCGGGGTTTTGCGGCGATGAAGCAGCTGTGCCCAAACATGGACTCACTCATAGCCAAGGGCACGGCGGCGGCATTTGTCTACAGTCTCTTCCTCACCTGGCTCAATGTCTTCGCGGATGGCCACTACGAGCCATACTATGAGATAACCGGTGTCATACTCACCCTGATAGTGATGGGCAAGTACATGGAGCAGAGGACCAAGGGCAAGACCAGCGAGGCGATTAAAAAGCTTGTCGGCCTTGTACCTAAGACTGCAAAGGTTATTCGTGCAGGGCAGGAGCGGGAAGTTTATATCGACGAGGTGGTTGTTGGCGATATTGTCCTCGTCCGCCCGGGTGAGAAAATGCCGGTAGACGGCGTGGTGCTGCAAGGCGAGACCACGGTTGACGAGTCAATGCTAACCGGCGAGAGTATGCCGGTAGACAAAAAGGCCGGGGACACCGTAGTAGGCGCCAGCATCAACAAAAACGGCTCGATACAATACCGGGCGACCAGAGTTGGGGGCGACACCGCCCTCTCGCAAATAATTAAGCTGGTAGAGGACGCGGGTAGCTCAAAGGCCCCCATAGCCGCCCTAGCCGACCAGATTTCCGAGAAATTTGTGCCGGCGGTTATCGCTATCGCTGTTCTTTCCGGGCTGGGCTGGTACTTCGTCGGCGGAGAGAGTCTCTGGTTCGCCATGCGAATTTTCATAACGATTTTAGTTATCGCCTGCCCATGCGCCCTGGGTCTTGCCACCCCGACCTCGATCATGGTAGGCACCGGCAAAGGGGCCGAGAACGGCATCTTAATAAAGAACGGGCGCTCGCTGGAAGCCGCCCATAAAGTCAAAACTGTGGTGCTGGACAAAACCGGCACCATTACCCAGGGCAAACCACACCTGACCGACATTCTATCTAGGGGCGGCTTTTCCCGGCACGAGATGCTACGTCTCGCTGCCAGCGCGGAGAAGCTTTCCGAACACCCTTTGGCCGAGGCGATTGTGCGCAGCGCGGAACAGGCCGGGCTGCAGCTCGCCGAGCCTAGCAGCTTCACGGCGATCACTGGGCAGGGGGTAAAGGCGTATGTGGAGGGCCGGAAAATACTAATCGGCAACCTGCGCTTGATGAGTCAAAACGCGGTTGAGGTGACCGCTTATCAACCCGAGTGCGACGCCTTGTCCGAGCAAGGTAAGACCCCCATGTACGTGGCGGTAGATGGCCGACCCGCAGGTGTTATAGCCGTGGCTGATGTGCTAAAGCCCACCAGCAAGGCGGCGGTCGCCACCCTGCGGGAGATGGGCATAGATACAGTGATGCTAACCGGAGACAACAGGCGCACCGCCCAGGCAGTGGCAGAGCAAGCGGGAATCGAGCGGGTGAGGGCTGGGGTGCTGCCCGGAGAGAAAGCCGAAGAGGTAAAAGCCCTTGCCAGTGCCGGCAAAGGCGTGGCCATGGTCGGCGACGGCATAAACGACGCCCCTGCTCTGGTGGCCGCCGACGTTGGTATAGCCATAGGCACCGGCACCGATGTCGCTATAGAGTCGGCCGATATTGTGCTCATCCGCGGTGACCTTACCGGGGTGCCCAGCGCCATTACCCTGAGCAAAAAGACGATGGCCAATATCCGGCAGAATCTGTTTTGGGCGTTTGCTTACAACGTGCTGGGCATACCTATTGCCATGGGTGTCTGGTACGCCTTTGGCGGCCCGCTATTAAACCCGATGATAGCAGCTCTGGCAATGGGATTGTCCTCAGTCTCGGTGCTCTCAAACGCGCTGCGGCTGCGCGGGGTTAAGATTTAAATACCAACACTTAAGCGAAAGGAAGTCTAACCATGCAAAAAACTATCAATCTACTAAGCGATACCGTTACTCACCCCACTGAGGAAATGCGCAGAGCCATCTGCGAAGCGCAGGTCGGCGACGATGTGTCCAAGGCCGACCCGACCGTCAACAAGCTGCAAAAACTGGCCAGCGAAATGATGGGTATGGAGGACGCCCTCTTTGTGCCCAGCGGAACTATGGGAAATCTCATCGCACTGCTCTGCCACTGCCCGGCGGGCAAAGAGGTCCTGTTGGAGACGGATACCCACATAAATAAATTCGAGGTCGGCGGCATGGCCCGGGTCGCGGGTCTTATGCCCTACCCAATAAAGGGCGACAAGCTGGGCATTCTCGACCCCGACGACGTGCGGGCCGCTATCCGGCCGGAGAACGTACACTTCCCGGCGCCGGGGCTGCTCTGTATCGAGAACACCCACAACTTGGGCGGGGGCACAGTGCACCCGCTGGAGTACCTGGCGCAGTACAGAAAAATAGCAGACGATGCGGGGATAAAAATACATATGGACGGCGCGCGGGTGTTTAACGCCGCCGTGCGGCAAAAAGTCGACGTCAAAGAAATAGTAAAGCATACCGACAGCGTTATGTTCTGCCTTTCTAAAGGGCTAAGCGCTCCGGTAGGCTCAATGCTGTGCGGCAAGAAGGAATTCATAGCGGAGGCCGTAAGGGCCCGCAAAATGCTGGGCGGAGGAATGCGCCAAGCCGGCGTGCTTGCCGCGGCCGGCATTCTAGCATTAGAACAGATGGTAGACAGGCTGGCTGAAGACCACCAAACCGCCAGAAAGCTAGCCGAGGGTCTGAACTCTATAAACGGCATATCGGTCGAGTTGGAGGGTGTACAGACAAACCTTGTCTACCTGAGTGTCTGTGCAGAGAAGGACGCTCACCACGTGGGCAGTGAGCTGAAGGAGAAGTACGGCATCCTTTGCGAAGTGCGCGACGCGGTACAGATGCGGATGGTCACCCACCGCCATATCACATCCGAAGATATCGACTACGTGCTGGACTGCACCAGCAAAATCATGGCCTGAATCTGACGCACTGAGCGCACAGCCTCAAGCTTTTCAGTTAGCTTTAGGTGAGGCCGACAATAGATTGTATCCAATCTATTGCATTCTTACAGCAAAACATGTATAATTATAGAATATATCAAAAAAATAACAAGATAAAAGGGAGGAAAAGGCTGTGTACACAGATTTATTCGACGTTGTTGGGTACCTTAAAAAGCATGACAAAGAGGTGAGCGACGCCATTGGGTTAGAGCTCGGGCGGCAGCGCCGCAACCTTGAGCTAATAGCCAGCGAGAACATTGTAACCCCCGCGGTTATGGCTGCGGCGGGCAGCGTGCTCACCAACAAGTACGCCGAGGGCTACCCTGCAAAGCGCTACTACGGCGGCTGCGAGTGCGTGGACATAGCTGAGGATATAGCGCGGGACAGAGCCAAAAAGCTGTTCGGTGCGGCCTGGGCGAACGTACAGCCCCACTCGGGAGCCACAGCCAACGAAGCAGCCTATGCCGCCCTTATAGAGCCGGGCGACTCGGTGTTGGGGATGGATCTGACCCAGGGCGGGCATCTGACCCACGGCTCGCCTGTCAATTTTTCGGGCAAGCTGTACAAGTTCTCGGCCTACGGCATCGACCCCGTCACCCACAGGATAGACTACGACGTCGTCCGCAAAGCGGCCCTTGAGTGCAAGCCCAAGATGATAGTAGCCGGTGCCAGCGCCTACCCGCGCGCCATCGACTTCGAAAAATTTGCGAGCATAGCCAAAGAGGTAGGCGCATACCTTATGGTAGACATGGCCCACATTGCCGGGCTGGTGGCTGCTGGCCTGCACCAAAACCCTGTCCCTTACGCCGATGTTGTGACCTCCACAACCCACAAAACCCTGCGCGGTATTCGCGGTGGGCTGATGCTCTCCAAAGACGCCGAGCTTGGCAAAAAGTTCGATAAAACTGTCTTCCCTGGGCTGCAGGGCGGGCCGCTGATGCACACTATCGCGGCAAAAGCGGTCGGCTTCGGCGAGGCACTGAGCGAAGACTTTGTCCGCTACCAAAAGCAAGTGCTCGAAAACAGCAAGGCCCTTGCAGACGCTCTTGTGGCAGAAGGTCTCGACCTTGTTTCCGGCGGAACGGACAACCACCTTATGCTGGTCGACCTAACCAAACTTGACATAACCGGCAAGGAGATGGAAAAACGCCTGGACGAAGTGCATATAACTGTCAACAAAAACACCGTGCCAGGTGAGCAACGTGGGCCGTTTGTGACAAGTGGCATACGCATAGGCACTCCGGCAGTCACCACCCGCGGCCTTGTGGCGGCGGATATGAAGATTATCGCCAGCTGCGTAAAAAAGACCGCTACAGACTTTGAGGGCAGCGCCGACCAAGTTCGCGCCGCGGTCGCCGAGCTTTGCGCTAAATACCCCTTATACGAGTAGGGAAGTACCTGGAGGATAGATATGGGAACTGTAGGTGCCCTGTTGCTGATAGTGCTCTGCGCGCTGGTGCTTGCCTGCATAGTGGGCGTAGCGGTGGGCCGGTACCAGGCCAAGAAAGCGGCCGGGCAAGTGCGTGGATTGCTTACCCCGCGCGAGCGCGCAATTTATGCCGCAAGTGTTGTGTTAGGCGTGGTTCTGCTGCTTGTAGGTATTTTCTACCAAGGCCCGGCACCGCGCCAGGATGAGTGGGATTTTATGGGATCCGACCCGTACTTTGAGGGCGAACACGTCGAAGGTCCATCTGCAGTTATGCCTGCCCGTCCGGCCCCCGGCGGCAGCGTTGTTATAATAGGTTAAGTTATTACAGCAAAGCCCACGCTAAAAGCTAGCGTGGGCTTATGTGTGCACTTCGGTTACTGCTGTTGGTCAGGTATCTGCCGGTACCAAACATAGGACATAACCACAGGGACAAGAACCATCACCGCGAGGATTACCATAAGGGCGACAAACATAATGGTACCATGTAGAAAGAAGTTGAGCGCCAGTATCGCCAGGCCGCCAAAGAACCAGATAAATCCCCCGAGTCGGTGGGTTTTGTTCCAAACTTCGGTGTTGGCAAGCGTCCAGGCGGTGCGTATGCCCACAAAATAATTGCTCTTGAATTTGGGCATCATGTTTCCTAAAAACGCGAATAGCAGACCACATACAGCGGTAACCCAAAAGTCAATTTGCACTGTCCCGGGGCTAAAGCTTTCCGAGATGACAAGGCCCACTATCCCAATCATAAATAGCATCATAAATATAGAGAAGGCTTCGTAAACCCCGCGAAACTTCTCATAGTTTTTCCGCCGCGGGTCGATTTTGGGCAGCAGCATAAACAGCGCCGCCAGCACGGGGGATATAACCGCCAGCCACCATATGTTCACTTTGGGGTCGTACCTCACAGTGCCGCCTGGGCCCCAATGCATCGGAACCATATCTGGCAGGCTGTTCCAAACCACCGCTATTAGTGCGGCCGGAGCCAGTGCAAGCACCCACACAACAATCAAACCGAACTTACTCATTTTCATTCTTTGTTCCCTCCTTCAAATCAATCGCCCAACGCATAAGCTCGTCAATCATGCTGGCGTTGAGCTCGTAGTAGATGTACTTGCCCTTCTTCTCATCGCTTATAAGCCCCGCTTGTTTTAGCACCGACAGATGATGCGAGATGGTAGCGCCTGTCATCGAAAACTGCTCTCCTATCTCACCAGCGGTCATCGAACCACCGGTGAGCAGGCTTAAAATCTCGCGCCTTGTGCCGTCCGAGAGGGCCTTGAACGTATCCGCGATACCTATTGCCGTCACCTCCCGGGTGGGCCTTACACTTAGACAATCATCTAAATGTATTCTAACATAGGGGCAAGTGCGAAGTCAAGAACATTTTGATAGATTCCTAATTGTACAACATTAAAAGCGCTAGCATCCCCGTTGCCGGTGGCTGCCAACGCTTTTATTTGTGCGGCTCTACAGGGGTGGCTAGTCCTCTGCTGCCTGCTGTTGTGCTGCGACCTGTTGGTGGTATTCCTCCCACGCTCGCAGGTATTCGGCCCACTCTTGTTCCCATCGCCGCTGTTCCCATTCGGCTTGGCCTGCTACATAGAAGTAAGGGCTCATCCGCTCGAAGGTGGCGGGACCGATACCTGAGACCTCAAGCAGCTGGGAAAGGTGGGTAAACCCGCCTATCTGCCAGCGGTGGTCGAGAATGCGCTGGGCAGTGACCGCGCCGATACCGCGCACCAGCTGCAACTGCTCAGAAGTCGCCGAGTTTAGCTCGATAGGGAATTGGACGACGGCCGCTGGTGGGTCGTAAAACACCGGTTGGGTTGTTTCGTGCTCCGGCAATTGCCATATGTAAGCCTCTGTTTGCGCAGGCGGCAGGGAAGGAGGCTGCGCCGGTTGCATAGGTTCGGGGAGCTGCGGGCTTTGTGGGGTTGCAGGCGGTGGAGTCGGTTGAGCAGCCGGAGCCGGGGAAAGCGGCGCCACTGGCGGCGGCAGTATTTGGTGCGGGGTCTCGATTTGGGCCGGGTGCGGAGATTCCACTGCGGCAGGAACAGGTATGACATAGCCTACGTGCACAGCAAAGCTCGACTGCCGAACATAGAGGTTAAAGACCGTGGTCAGGCCAACGGCTGCCACGGTGGCAATCAGCAGCACATTGTAGGGCAGGTGGTTTTTCATACGGCGCTCCCCCTTTGTAGAAACGGTGTGGGTTACAGGCCGATTTCGGCGGCGTTTTCTCTCATGCCAGCTATGGCCAGGGCGCAAAGCTCGCCTAGTGTGGTTTCCAGCATATCGCAGCCGTTTAGAATAACCTGACGGTTGACCCCGGCAGCGAACTTCTTATCTTTAAACTTCTTCTTAACCGAGGAGACCTCCAGGTCCATCACGCTTTTGCTGGGGCGCATGTAAGCGGCGGCGGTTATCAGCCCACAGAGCTCGTCCACGGCGAAGAGGGCGAGCTCCATCTTTTTTTCCGGCTTCACGTCGGTGCACAGGGTCCAGCCGTGGCTTAGCACCGCGTGAATAAATTCATTGTCGTACCCGCCCTCCCGCAGCATCTCCGGGGCGTGTTCCAGGTGGGCATTGGGGTGCTGCTCGTAGTCGATGTCGTGCAGCAGGCCGACTTCGGCCCAGTAGTGCTCGTCCTCGCCCCACTGGCGGGCGATATGGCGCAGGGCGGCCTCCACCGCCAGGGCATGGCTGCGCAGGGAGCTACCTTGGTTGTGTTTATGCAAAAGGTTGAGCGCGCGCTGTCGGTTTGGTGCGAACATTTTATCGTCTCCCCTTTAGCAATTCCCGCAAAAGCTCGGCGGCTTTTTGGGGGTCGCTTGCGATTTCCCTTTCGATGGCGTCTTTTTTGGTGGCTGCCCGGCGGGTAGCTTCTTCCGGCTTAGAGGGCAGTTTTTGCCCGGTGCCCTGCCGGTTTTGTTTGTCCATCTCGGGACCTTCCTTAGCCTAGTGTGGTGATATCATACCTACAGTTTACACCAAGAAAGCGGAAAAAGCCAGAGTTTCAGCTGGCTTTTTCCGCTTTTTCGATGAAATTTTTACGGCTTTCGCCCACCCAGGATATGCAAACACCGAATCTTCATGATGTCGTAGGTCGAGAGCGGGCGGTCAAGGCTGTCGTAGCTGTGGGCTGCGATCAGCACGTCGTCAAAAGTTTGGGGCTGCTCGGCCTGCACTACCACCAGCGTGTGATGGAAGTCGGGCATGTATGTAGCGATTTGGATGACGTCTCCCGGCATTATATCTTCAAGCTCGACTTCGGTGGCGTGGGGGCCGGGGCCGTCTTTGTTGCCGGTTAGGAATCTGTGCAGGTACTTTACCGAAGTCCAGGCGGGGGCACGGTCGTTCTGTGAGCGATAGAACCAGCCGTAAACAGGGGTAAAGTTCATCACGCCCACCCCTTCGTAAACGCATTGAGAGGCGAAGTTCGCGCAGTCGCCGCCTATCTCCGAGAAGTTGTAAAAACGCGGATTGCGCCCCAGCGCCCACTTGCGGGCGTATGCGACAGCTTTTTCCCGGTTGTAGGGTATAGCTTTCATGGGATCTCGCTCCTTGCTTAGTATATACCAGTGTATACAGCCGGGTGAAATTTTGTGCCTTGTGACTATCTCCCGCGCACCTTGAAACATACCCCGCGCTCTGTTATAATCAAAAAGAAAGGAGATGATGACGCGGATGAAATTTGATACAAGCGAGGCTTTCGCCAAAGGGTTAGACAGCCTTGATAACCTCAACTTTGAGGACAGGTTTTACAAAGCCAAAGATATAATTTACATGGACGGCAACTCACTTGGGCTGATGCCCAAAGCAGGTGAAGCTGCCTTGCTCTCAGCGATTGAGGACTACAAGAACCTGGGGATAGACGGCTGGACAGAGGCTGGGCAGCCGTGGTTCTACTACGCCGAAAGCCTGGGTGCGCGGATGTCCAAAATTGTCGGTGCGTGTGAAGACGAAGTGGTGGTCACGGGCAGCACAACGGTAAACATTCACAATTTGCTTTCCACCTTTTATAAGCCCTCCGGCAAGAGGACAAAACTGCTGATGGACGAGCTTAACTTCCCCTCTGACATATACGCGGCTAAGGGTCACATCCGCCTGCTCGGACGTCCGGAGGACGACCTGGTGCTACTGAAAAGCCGCGATGGCGTCACGCTCGATGAAGACGACATCATATCCGCCTTTACCGATGATGTCGCGACGGTGTTGCTGCCCTCGGTGCTCTACCGCAGCGGCCAGCTGCTCAACATAGAGCGCTTGACCGCCAAAGCCCACGAGAAGGGTATAATAATCGGGTTCGACTGCTGCCACTCCGCGGGGAGTGTCCCACACAAGCTGCACGATTGGGATGTAGACTTTGCAGTCTGGTGCTGCTACAAGTACCTAAATGGCGGGCCGGGTTCGTCTGCCGCTATGTTCATAAATAGGCGGCATCACGGGACACGCCCGGGGCTTCCGGGTTGGTTCGGCAGCGACAAGAGCCGCCAGTTCGATATGGCCTTGGAATTTGAACCCGCAGCCGGTGCCGGTGCTTGGCAGGTGGGGACGCCGCATATTTTCAGCATGGCTCCTATAGGTGGCTCGCTTAGTGTTTACGAAGAGTTCGGGATGAACAATGTGCGCGAAAAATCGCTGGGGATGACCTCGTATATGATGTATCTTATAGACACGCTGTTGGCAGACCAGCACGGCTTTAGCATAGCCACGCCAAGGCATCCACAGCGGCGGGGAGGCCACGTAGCCCTGGCGCGCGACACCGATAGTATCCGTATAAACGCGTGCCTGAAGGCGCGCGGCGTAATCCCGGACTTTCGCTTCCCGAACATAATCCGCCTAGCACCGATTGCTTTTTACAACACATACCACGAGGTTTGGCGCGTAGTAGACATCATCAGGGAGATAATGGTCTCAAAGGAATATCTTTCGATGGACGAAAAAAGAGGCCCGGTAGCATAGTATGTAAGCATGCGCTAAATTATTGGATATAATACCCGTTGTGTACAGGCAATATCTCACAAAAACATTTATAGCTTGCAAAATTAAAGCAAAACAGTTAAAATTAAGTTGAACTACAAATATAGGAGGGCATGTAATGATCAAAAGAGTTTTAAGCGTAGCACTTGCTGCCGTACTGTGCGTAGCACTTTTGGGGGCCTGCGCGAGCACACCACCGGAGCAAGCCATTGTCGGAAGTTGGGAGTGCCGGGATAATTCTCAACCGCACATCTGGATGTGCACACTTACATTTGATGCAGACGGCAGATTCGTCGACGGCGACGGCGATTGGGGTTCGTTCATCCTTAGCGGCAACACTTTGACCTTCCAATTCGATGAGTTCGGCGCTATTTCAGTTAACTACCGTATCCGCGGAAACCGGCTGACCCTTACAGGCGATGGCCTCAATATCGTTCTCCACCGCCGGTAACGGCTAAGGTTTGCCCCACCCCTTTGAAGGGATTAAGCACAACGAAAAAAATCCTCCTGCCGTAGGCTAAAAGCTACGCCGGGAGGATTTTTTATCTGACAGCGAATAGCTGTGGTATATGGCTTAGACTAATCTTCTAATGAGCTCCTCTTTGCTGCCGGCTAGCATGTCGATAATGGGCAGCTCGAGCATGGTGTACGCACCTGGCGCCTGTTTTGCGCCGGCTCTCGCGCACGCTACCATGACCTGCGCTGTCATTGCCGGGTTGTTAATTCTCATGCTAAACTCAAACAGTTGGTTGTGCGTCTTGCCCGACACCCCCTTGCGGACAAGGTTTACGCCGTGACCCATATCGATAAGAGCGTCCACATTGTTTTCTAGGTAGACATGGGTCTCATCGTTAACAAAATACGGGTCGGCCTTAACTTTTGCCGCGATATCGCTAAAGTCGTGGCCCTCAAGTGGCTCTAGATACACCAGCCGTCTATGCACGCCTGTACCCAGCGGAATTGTAACGGACAGTGCGTTTTTTACGCCCTTTATTGCTTTGACAGCTACTGTATGTCCCATGCTCATTCCCGGGCCAAAATTTGTGAAAGTTTGGCCGTACGGTGCGAAAACCTCCAGCAGCGCGCGGACGACCGAATCGCCGCCGGGGTCAAACCCAACCGAGACAACTGCAGTGCAGCCGCCTTTCTTGGCGGCGGTGTCCAGGCGCTCGCGCAGCTCCCATATATCGGAGTGGATATCGTAGCTGTCGACCGTGTTTACGCCCAGGGCAAGGCAGCTTTCGGCCACCTCGGGTATAGTGCGTGAGGGCGTGCAGAGAATAGCGACGTCAGGTTTTATTTCCAGCTTGCCTAAGTTATCCACCACCGGCACGGGAACTTGCGGCTTGCTAAGTGACTGTGTGCGCATTACCACCCCGCACAGCTGCATATCTGCGGCTGCGTCGAGAGCCTCCACTACTGCTTTTCCAATGTTGCCATAGCCTACGAGAGCTATTTTAAGCATACTTGATTACCTCGCTTATGTTAAGTGTTGCTTAATCTTGCTTGTTTTTCGCAAGCCATATATCAAGCGCCTTGTTTGTTTTGAGTAAAATTTTCACCAGCAAAACAAGCATAAAAGTAAGCACAGAAACTCCTGCCGCAAGCAGCAAGATATTAACCACACTAATTACTACCATGATAAGTATTCTCCTCGCATTGCAAAACTTTAGACGCTGTCCATCCTTGATACCTATGGCTTATTATGCCATAAGCGCAGAGTTGGTATAATTGCGCATCAAAAGCCGGTTGCCGCTTTAGCGGCGAGGCGTTGCGCATTGTATAATGTTCGCGCCCTTCTGCGGACATTATACCACACACCACCACCAAATTCCACCGTTCTCTCACCTAGCGCCCTGCAAAAATTTGTGGTACAATCATAGCGAAAACAGTTAAGGAGGCAACTTATGGTTATAGCGCCGAAAATAAGAGGGTTTATCTGTACGACCGCACACCCGGTTGGCTGCGCAGAAAACGTCCGACTGATGGCCGAGTACGCTGGCGCCCACCCGGGCAGCGGTGGCCCAAAGCGCGTGCTGGTTATAGGCGCATCAGCCGGGTATGGGCTGGCTACGCGGGTCAGCGCGGCATTTGGGTACGGCGCCGGGAGCGTCGGGGTGTTTTTGGAAAAGCCGGGCAGTGGTGGCCGAACCGCTTCTGCAGGGTGGTACAATAACGCCGCCTTCGAAAAGCTTGCCCGGGAGAAAGGCCTTGTAGCCGAGAGCGTCAACAGCGACGCATTCTCGGCCGAGGTGAAGGCGCAGACACTAGAGCTTGTCCGCGAAAAGCTGGGCCAGGTGGACCTGGTGGTGTATTCGGTGGCGGCTCCCCGCCGGATTGACCCGGTTAGCGGCGAGGTTTACCAGTCCACCTTAAAGCCGGTTGGGGAGGTTTTTCGGGGGAATACTGTCAACATTGCCACCGGCGAGCTCACCCAGGCGGTTATTGAGCCGGCGACCCCGGAAGAAATCGCGGGTACCGTAGCCGTTATGGGCGGCGAGGACTGGCTTTTGTGGATGCGCGCACTCAGCGAGGCCGGCCTGCTTGCACAGGGCGTCAAGACGGTGGCATACACTTACATAGGGCCTAGCCTTACCCACGCCATCTACAAAGACGGCACCATAGGCAAAGCCAAGGAAGACCTAGAGCGGGGGGCCGCGCAAATTGAGAATATGCTTACCGGCGTAGGCGGGCGCGCCCTAATCGCGGTGAACAAAGCATTGGTAACTCAAGCGTCCAGCGCTATACCGGTTGTGCCGCTGTATATCTCCATACTGTTCGGGGTGATGAAGCGCGCGGGTACCCACGAGGGCTGCATCGAGCAGATGGTGCGGATGATGGAGCGGATTTATAAAGGCGGTGATACAACTGTTGATCAAGCGGGTCGTCTGCGCTTGGATGACTGGGAAATGGAGCCTGCCGTACAGCAAGAGGTGGCCGCTATATGGGATAAAATAACCCAGGACAACCTGGAGGAGTTCTGCGACCTTAGCGGCTATCGCCACGAGTTTTACCGGTTGTTCGGCTTTGAGGTGCCGGGGGTGGACTACAGCGCGGACGTGCCAAGCGAGCTTATCTAGGGATATTTACCGCAACTTAGCTTAGAAGCGCTGATATTTTGGTGTGCCCACCCCTTACTATAAGGGTGGGCACACTTAAATTTTATTTGGTGATGTCACAAATGGCCATTTACGATTGTTATATGGGTACAATCGATTGATACAAGTCTAGGGCGGGAGGTGATGAACCGAGTGGAATATGAACTGGAAACGCTGATTGACGCCTACGGCGAAAAACTGCTTCGCTACGCAACGTCCATACTATACAATCACCAGGACGCAGAAGATATAGTGCAGGATGTTTTTATGACAGCGTACCAAAAGCAGGCTACCTTCGATGGCGGCAACCTGTCCGCTTGGCTCTACAAGATCACATACAACAAAAGCATCAACAAGTTGAGAAGGCGCAGACTCCTGTTCTTCGCCGATATCCCGGAAAATACGGTGGTAACCTGCGAGCAAACGGGCTTGAGAGACGAAATTCTTTACGCATTAAGCCTGCTTGGCCCTGGGGAACGGGCCTTGCTTTACGGACGCATTATGGAGGGGTACAGCTACGAGGAATTGTCTGCGCAGATGGGGAGTTCCCCCGCTGCCCTGCGCAAGCGCTACGAGCGGGTCAAGAAGAAGCTGGCGGGTTATTTGGATTTTGACTGCGAGAGCAGCGATAAAGGGGTGAAGGCATGAACAATCTTGATAAGGGAGAGCAGCGCATTCACGACGCGTTTTCTCGGATTAATGTGGATACCGACAAACTCAAGAGGAGAATGGACACTATGGAGCAGAGTAAAGCAAGGGGCCGCATCAGGCTTTCTGTGGCATTAGCGGCAGCTTTGATTGTTGTAATGATATCCGCTACGGCGCTTGCTGCGGGAGGAGGGCTGGAGCAGTTTGTTTCGCGCTTTAACCCGGCCTTTGGCGATTTGGCAATACCGCCCGTGCAGCTCGCCTACGCTGAAGACCAGGGCATACGCATAGAGGTTATCGGCGCCCAGCAGATTGACAATGTGGTGCTGGCATACGTGACTATGCAGGACATAACCGGTGAGAACCGACTGTCGCGCTACACCTGGCCCGACCTTGAAGTAACTATGGAAGGCGAGGCAATATCCGGGCCCGCGAGCTACCGCAGGCTTCATTTTGACCGGGCAAACAACACCGTTTACTTCGAAGTTATTGTGGTTGGCAATGTGGGAATGCCCCGTGCGGACATGCTTGAAATAGGGGCACGGTCTATTTCCTACACAGGTCCCGGTACTGCTGCTACCGGGCAGATACAAACAATTGCCGAAGGACAATGGTTAGCGCAGGTAAGCACCAGCGATGCAGGTAACCGGGTGTTGGTTTGGCAGGACGTCCCCGCGGGAGATTTTCATATTGAGCATATGTCGCTCAGTGCGCTGGGGGTTCAGGTTATGGGCAATCATGCATGGGACATTAGTTTAGGCGGCATGGCATCTTGGCCGGAGGTAGAAATCGAAGTTGAAAACCGCCGGCGAAATATAAGGCCAAGCGGCAGTGGCGGCGGTATTGACGTGGATTCGTTCGAGGCCTTCTTCTTTGTGGACACGCCCCTTGACGTAGAGGCGGTCACGGCGGTTATCGTGAACGGGGTTCGCTTTGAGCCTAATATGTAAAGCTTATTCTACAAGACACTGCTCGCCAAAAGCCCATGGAAGCCTTTTCTTCCATGGGCTTTTACATTTCATGCTTACTTGAATAGATAGATAGTCTGTGCTAAAGTAGCTGTGGCGCTATTCACCACATAATATCTGAGAGCAGGTAGCCATGGAAGAAAGAGATATGCTGCTCGCGCATATGAAAGACCTCGCGGACAGGGCAGCTAGGGCAGGGTGTGCCGCCTCGCGATTTCTCACACCCGCGCAAGCACAAAGCATTGCAGAGTACTTCAAGTATAAGCGGGTGGCTCTTAGCTTTGAGGGCGGGTTTGACGAGGCTGAGCGCACCCGTGCGGTGTTCATAAATTCCGACTGGGGCGAGTACAACCGGGCGG
>Ga0131853_10012271_pt1 | contig 15692 bp, 23 predicted proteins | sample TergutLab28metaG_FD_92764 | JGI IMG/M metagenome (GOLD analysis project Ga0131853, IMG submission 92764) | Labiotermes labralis P1 segment gut microbial communities from Petit-Saut dam, French Guiana - Lab288 P1 (version 2) (version 2) | ecosystem: Host-associated > Arthropoda: Insects >...
GTGCCATGTTTGTGCTGCCCACAAAAAAAGAAGTGAAACTCGGTACATCTGCAAGTTCTGCTTAGTGCCACTCCACAAGGGGGAATGTTTCCAGAGGTATCACACCCTCCAGCACTACTAGGGACTTTGGTGAGTATTTCCTGAAAGTTTAGGTTCACAAAAATAGATAGCGAATTTGTTATAAATTTTAAAGAAACACAGTACAAAAGTTGATTTAAGTTGGGCATTTTAATCATTTAAATGCCCCGTCCTCAATGTGTTAATTAGGCACATTGTGATCTTCCTATCCTTCAGGCATGCAAAAAATAGGATCCTCAGTTATATGGCCCACATTCCTGGTTGCTCCCAGTCAGCCACAATACAGCATACAACTTGGCCTCTGCAGTCAGCTGTATGCCCTCCAAAGTGCTCCTGTTACTCACTGATTCAGTGGGTACTGGGAAACTGGGAGGGCCACAAAGCTGTCTGGACACATTCAACAGGTGTTACACCTCCTGTCCCCGCCAAGAATTGAACCACAATTCCTCAGTTGTCCAGTGCATAGCCTAGCCACTAGACTGACTGAGCTATGCTGGGTTCTACTGCACTGAATAATCAGCACACTATTGGAAAAGATTTGTCACACTATAAAAGAAAATTATTTCTGGATGTGATGGTGTGCATAAATAATTACAGAAAGGAATTACAGGGCCAGGGATTACAGGCACACACATAATTATTTTTGTGCACAGAAAATGCCGAATCAACCATGTACAAGATGTAAGATCTAAAAAAGGAAATGAATTAGTATCTAAGCTAGCAGTAACACCACAATAAAATACAGAATGGGACGTGAAACAATCCACATTTACCAACATATTCAGAATGCCCGAAGAACTTCAGCAAAATGCAACATAGTCTCAAGAAGGCAGTGCAGCAAACTGCAGCGTGTGAGGAAACAATGAAAGAAAGAAGCAACCAACCTTGCAAAGTGGGCCAGGCTAGCCACGACTACATTGGGTCGTTGCTCTTTATGCTTAATTCTCTGTGAGCCGGAGGAAGCGGAGGGGCCAAAGAGGCGGTGATGTGCAGTACTACCCTCTACTGGCAGAACCTGTAGAAGCTGACTGGGACACGAGCCAGACCTGCGAGTGGCACAAGGATGCACAAACAAACAAACAAACAAACAAACTAACAAACACAAAGCGCAAGGTTAGGTTTAGTTAGGAAAGCATTAAGGGAACCATTCACTCTCACACATGAAATTCAGTACACTGTAATTTCTTCTCAAAAGAAATGATTGGGGAAGCAGATAATATTAACCATACTCGATGTACAAGCTATTTACAGAGCCCCAAATTATGAAATCTTGTTGTTAAATCTGTCACAATATAGCATGTTATTCCTCTAGCAACAGACACATGCCAGATGGCAATGATGGCTGAAAACAATCTGTCATCATGGAGATGCCAACAGACTTCCATCCCTCTGTTGGTATTGTAGCCTCAATCTTAGCCGATAAGAAGTTACCTCTTGGAGGTAACAACACTAATTCCAATAAAGCTACCTTTGAAAAAGTGTTCAGTCAAGTTGGTGACACGCTAACTAAAGGAATTTATTAATACACAAAGCAGTGCAACTCATGAAACATTCAGGACATGCGCAGTCACTGGATACCTGAGGGCTGTAATGCGTAACAGTGCAATAATGAACACATTATGTACCAATATCTACAAAATGAAACACTCATATTTTGCCATTGGAATTACAACAGGCCTTATAACAGAACAGTCAAACCCAGTTACAGTGACATCAGTTTATGTGACAACTCACACAGAGCATCAGATATTGTAGTACCAATCAATTTCCCACTGCTAACCACAACATTACACCCCTCACAACACTTGTTTATAGAGACACAAAAGGTTCAGGTCCCTTTATGATGTTATAATCAAGTTCGACTGAGTTTTGTGAACACATCTGTATTTTCACAACTGAAACATACACATCAAAACTGGGCCAGCTAGTGAAGAGTTACATTCTTCAGAATTTTACACAGTAACGAAATTAAAATGGTATACTCCATGACAGTATATAGACTTTATCAGGGCATTGTTTACTTTCAAAATGTTGTCTTGCTTCACAGCACAACCTTCCTTGCACAGATTTTGACAACGCAAATGGGAAGTATTCATCTGATCACAGTCACTCAATACATTTTGCAGACATCTGCCGTACCAAGATTTTTCAATTTAGTTGCTGACACTAGGCCACAGACAGAACAACAAGGCCTTCAGTTAAGACTTTTTTTAAAACTTCATACACTGACTGATTGACCAACCAACTAACTAACTTTACAGTAAGAGCTGCTACCTCCTCATCAAGTCAAGATATTCCCTGCATTTTACAGAAAACAGAGGTACATGACTTTGTGTACAGCCCACTACATGTTCCTGTCCTCAGGCAAATTCATCCAATCCATGCCCACCCACCTGTTTCTTTAAAATCAATTTTAATATTATCCTGCCATATAAGGCAAGGTCTGCCAAATGGTCCTCTTCCTCAGGTTTCCCCACCAACAGCCTGCACACATTTCTTTCTTCCACACATGCACCACATACTGTGCCCAGCTCATTGTTCTTGATTTGATTACCCAAATAATATTTCATGAACAGTACAAATCATGATGCTCCTCACGACACAATTTTCTTCAGTCTCCCATTACTTTCTCCCTCTCAGACCCAGTACGTTCCTCAGCAACAGGCCTTTAATACCATCATTTTAAAGTATCCCATCCTACTGGGAAGTGATGCTGCATCACTGTATATTTGATTCCCCCCATTTTCAGACAGCAGTCGGGGTTTCATCTGCAAGGGTTAAAATCACATTAGATGGAACTGGTCAGCCTTCATCTCATGCAGAGTTTACAAATTAGTGGAGCCATACCACTCTTTCTGGCAGCATGGCATGACCCTTAAATCTCTTAAATGTATTTTTTTCAAGAAGGAAACAAACGTGTTTTATATTTCAGGCCTCTGTTTTAGAGGTGTGGACAGTATATGTTAACAAGTTCGTTTATCATGTTCTTTAATGCTTTGTGAATTTAGTGCTTGTAAGTCAGAAGTTCATTTCTATGTCTTGTCACACTGTGTCATGTCCCATCATGCCATATAGTTTGGTAGATAAGTACAAACATTTCTGAGGTACATGCCTCATCCAATGACAGGCGGAAGATGGAAGCAGTAAGTTCGTCCAAAATGTTCGTACTATCTACAAAGTGTATTATGACATGTAACCTGAAAACACAATAATATTTTCATCTTTTAGCTGCAGACAGACATGTAGAGTACAATGCGAATATCAAAAGCTTTGTGGCTGCGCAACTTTGCAACAGAAGATAAGAATTTAAGATTTTACATTCTTACTGCAGCAGGTTACTGGAAAATCAATGAACAGGTGCACAAACACACACAACAAAAAATGCAGTTAGGAGGTCAAGCCACAACATTCAAATAGTTACAACATACACATACCTTGAATATATATATATATATATATGTGTCACAATTCCCAACAGTATTACCAAATTTATGGAGGGAAATGCATGCCCGTCCTCTTACCTGACATGTACTGGGTGCTGCGGACTTACTGCTACAGTTCCATCATCAAACACAGGATTGTCCATTGAATATGTGGCAGGTGGTGGGGATTTGGACTTCTTTATGCTTGTGAAACGACTAATAAGCCCTCCCTTTGCTTTCTTTTCTTTAGCCTGCAAAATTAATAACAATCCATTAAGGAGTAAGACACTAAGATCACTTTCAGAAGAGTTTCTCATCTTTAATCAACTGAAACAGTAAAGTCACCAAAGTTTAATACGACAGCAGAAAAATCAGAACATAGGTCTGACCAAGGATCAAACTCAGAACCCTGTGGATGGCACACCCCCTCACACACACAACAAGTTGATCTCATAAACAACATGTTATTCTTTTTCTGGAACGAAGGTAGGCTAAAAATAAGGTCTTTACAACATACACTGTAAAGATTATCAAGACAAAAATGAAACATCATCAAAAACACCTACAGATCATATGGTAATTCTGGATGAAATATGTGCAACATTACACTTTCAGATGAAATGGAAAAAATTGCATTATAATTCCGTAATAAAACATACCTATACTTTGATCATGCCAGTGAAGATGCAACAGTGCCAGAAACTACAAAAAACAGTTAGCGTCACTATTTTGTCTGGCAACTACCTGCTGCCACTTCCTGTTGGCTCATTTATCAGATCAATTTAGTCCACTCAGCTGCCAATTCACACAGCAACGTACAAGCAGTAGGAAGTGACAAATGACAGCTGTCAGATAAAATAAAGACCATGTATTATTCATACTCTACAAAATGTAAAACACTAATAATTTTGATTTAGGGCCCACATCATATTAATTTTTAAATGTCGTTTTCACCATATTAAGTAGGGCCCCTGCCTCCATGGCTGGGGCATCCTCCAGTCAGGAAGGGCAGCTGTGAATATGTTGCATAAAGTCATGAAGAGATAACATGTGGAGGGAGATCCAGCAGTTTGTGGGCAAGGCAGGTGAGTAACAGCTAAGCATGTTACATATGGAGGGCTAGAAGTATATGAGGAAAATAAAAATATTAAAATCAATCTTGAAGGACGATGGTGTGGGCTGGAACATCCGGCTGGTTTTAGCGGTAGCACCAAGCAAGGCTGACGCTTTCCGTCACAACTGAGAAACAAGAGCATCTCAAGAAGTCTGTCCCATGGGTTTGCCAAGTTGCTTTTGTGAAAATAGTGCAGTCAAAGAACATGCAACAAATTTAGACTGATAATGAGCTACCTGGTTAGAGCTATCACATGCCATGGGAGGGCAGTGAAAGAAGGATATGGATTAATGGTGGAATGATAATTAGCAGGGAAAAACAAAAGAAATTGAAAGAAAAACCAAATTCATTGCCCTTTTATCCACCACAAATTTCATATGAAGTCACTGATGACTAAAGTCAAGACTTCACACTTCCAAATCAATGCCAATTGCTTCACCTATGGAACAAGAACCTACACATTTCTTTTAAGTATTAAACCTCATCATATCTGCAACTATTACACAGTATGAGACTTGACATTCTCATAGCAGTGGTGGTGAGGGTTCAGGCTTCTGGGATGTGACACTGTGTGGTTAGGCAAATGATTCCTGAAGTTACACCACAACATCAGTAACCACTCAACCAACAACACAGCATCCATCACAGAAGATCTGAATTTGCCACTACATTGTATTCCCTAACAATCAAACAAAACAGAGACAACAAGAAACCTGAAAGTGTTATCAATTTGCTATACCTTATCTGCAGGTCTGCTGCTTACAGCTGTAACGGACACATTTGGTGGTGGTGCAACAGTTGTGGACAAGTGCCCACCACTGCTACGCCCTAAAGTACTGGCTGCAGTGTCAAAACTATGAGTCACAGCACTACCAGATGCCATGACAGCACTATGGCTGCGACCAAGGGCAACTGGGGTAGAGTTTGAAGCTGGCTCTGAGCCCAGAGTTGAAGAGGGCTGGGGCTGCTGTCCATGCCAAGAAGACGAGATAACAGAGCCATGAACAGACGAAGATGCAGGCGTGGAGACATGGTGATGCGACAAGGCGACAGAAGGGCTGCTGTGACCTGGGCTAGATGATCGCGGAGGAAGCTCAGGAGGAATCTGCGATGCTATTAAACTAGTGCCAACTGCTGAAAAAAAAAGTAAGTACTTGTTAATGCACAAAGCAAAAACACAGTAACCTGTAACACAGCTGTTGTTACTGTTCAGATATGAGTGGTTTTTAAGTGTGTACATAAGGCAGACATTACTGAACTAACTGCATGGAGAAGACATCTTGCTGAGAAGATAACAGTCAAGACGACAAGGTTCTCATGGCAGTGTTGCTGAGGATTCAAGACTTCTGGGTTTGTGACACTATGTTGTTGGGTAACTAATTCCCATCGTGCAGGGTCAATCTTGAACTGCTTAATCCTGAAAGCATTGCATCCCTTCAAAATACCAGGAACCACTCATCCAGTGACACAGTGTGACATCCCAGAAGACACGAATTCCCAAGACATGTCAGACATTTAGATAAGAAGTTATACCTACGGGACACCTGAAGGTTCATTACTATCTTCATAACCAGCCTATCACTGTGCCTTCTACCAAGCCAAATAAATCTATTCACACGGCCTCATCCCATTTAAGACCAATTTTGACATTAATGTCACATGCATGCCTAGTCCAGTATGTCATCCCATCTCTTCCTGTTGTTTTTAATCTCTACCATCCACACTGCAAGCAGTAACTGTCTTATCCTCCCCAACATGATCACCCTACTGACACATCATCAGTGGGCTACACTCAGTTTAATCTTCACACATGAAAAAAGAGCCCTGCACTTTCAAGACATGCTGCATAATCTGTTTTATTGTCCACAAAAATGTTATTTATTTCTCAGTTTATCTTTTTTTGCTCCAAATATTGTTTTCCATAAACCATACACTATAATTTAAATGCCACCCCAGCAGGCTAAAGGTAAGTGTAGTACAATGGCCATGTGTAGCTGCCACGATACGTTAGTTTCTGCTTTAGTGACGTGAGTTGTCCTGTATCAGTGCTGTCCCATCTCTTGGTGTATTTTAGAAGTATACAGGAGTTAGGCTTGGAGCAGAAGTTGTATAGATATGTAAGGTATATGTTTTCTCTTCCCATTTCCCTCTATTGCCAGTAAGAGAAGTGAGAATGTCTTTTTGGGTTTTAACATGCTTACAGATCCAGAATCAAGGAAGGGTCAGCCACAGCATTACATCTGGTCACCTTTAAAGACTGAAAAGGAAAGCACTGCCCCATTAAATCTAACTCTTATCAGAAAAAAGGGAAAAACATCATCCTATTCAAGTGCAGGCACATGCAAAAAGTAAGAACCCATTACTCATAACAGCCCTGCATCACTTTCTGTGATAGTCATCTTCTTCATGTCAAGCAGCACATGTGCCACATAGTAGTACCATAATTTTCCCCCCATTTCGCTGTAGTCATGAAAGATGAAAACAAAATGGTTAAATCCTCCTACCTGTGCAGTGCGGTCAGTGGTACGATTTTTAAAAGCTAAAAATGTTCATCCACCAGAAATTCACAGGCAGATTGTTGAGGTGTATGGTGAAGTGCATTGAATGAAGGGAATGTGGAGAAATGGTGTAAGTTGTGCAAAGAATGCAGGACTAACGTGTATGATGAGAAATGAAGTGGGGACCCATCTTTGGTCATGGATGACTTGAAAGAAAAGTTGACTACAAAAATGAAATTCATAAAACAGGTGATTCATGTCGTCGTCGTCGCCACTGTCTCCTCCTCCTCCTTCTTCTTCTTCTTCTGGTACTACAGTCCTTGGTGGATCTCAGCTTCTTCCAAAATTGTCCTCCACTGCTCTTCGTTCTGCAACTTACATCTCCAATTCCTTAAGCCCATGTTCTTACATCTTCTTCAACTGACTCAAGCCACATCAACTGACATTTTCCTACAAGTTGAGTGCCTTCTAGTTTAAGAACAGCAAGCTTTCTGCAACGATCCACTTCTTGCATTCCAAAGAGACGTCCTAGCCACCTCAGTCTTCCTATGTTTCTCACTTTATATGTCTGTATTACATGAACTTCTATTGGCTGCCAGAGTCTGTGTAGTGTTGAAAGACACCAGACACTGTGCAGGACTGGCTGAAAGAATTGGTGGCCATCTTTTTTGACAAATGCATACAAAAGCTGGTTCCTCGATATGACAAGGCCATTAATTTCCATGACGACTGCACATAGAAGTAGTTCAATGTAGGTACCAACATGTTGCAATTAATATATTTCTACAAAATTGTTTAAATGCTTTTTACGCCAAACTGGTTCATACTTTCTCGTTGCACTGCATACAAAAAAATTTAATGGCCAGATGATAAAGGTTAATATACAGTGCAGATTATACATTATAATGCAGACTACATGATAAACAATAAAAACAGGAATATCTAAAGGATGTCAGTAACTGCATTAACCATTATCATATGACAATTTAATTTGACATGTGTCCTCACAGCCAGAGCCATTTAATGTTTAATGCCTAATTTTGCAGTTGGTCTTATTACAAGTTGCATTTAGTACATTTTCTGACCAACACAGTTCAAACAAAACTCAATGGTAAAGTTGAATCCACTTACCTATGTGCAAAGTTCCAAACAATCCATCTGTTCAAATGCATCTCACTGTATGAACCTTTACCACTTTTAATCTAATCTGCATGATGCTACTGCATTTCAAATTGCTGCAACATTCTGAACAGGCTGTACAAATCATGCCCCAACTACTGTCATACCCCGTGGGCCAGGTAGCATAGTCGGTATAGCAACTGGCTATGGGCTGGACAGTCTGGGAATCGAATCCTGGTTGAGGCGACATTTTCTGCACCTGTCCAGACCAGACCTCAGGCCCACCCAGCCTCCTGTACAATGGGTACCAGGTCTTTCCCGGGGGTAAAGAGCAGCTGGGGCATGACGCTGACCCCTCATCCCATTCTAGTGCCGTGGTTAAGAAAGAGAAGAGCTATACCTCTATTTCCCCTATGGGCCATACAGCCTGTACAGAGCCTCAGTGCCTGTACAAGGGTACATTTTACCTTACTTTACTGTCATACCCACTTTCTTTGTGCCAACACAACTTTCCGTTGCAGGAAATGAACCACCTATAAGTGGGTCATGAAATGCATGTGCTAGTTGATGTTTATCTTGGCAGCCATTCTCAAAATTCAAAGCATAACAAATGTGAGAATGTTCCTTACTACATACCTGCCATGACAGTAGCGATCGCACACTGATTTTTCAGACACATTGTCTAAAATTACTCCCAACATCACGAAATAATCAGCCAGTCTATTTCCACTTGCCTATTAAGAACTACACGTTACAAGATATGACATTCCTTTTCAACCAGTATGGGTGAATTTAATTACATAAATAACTTACAACCGTGACTTGGCTGACTGTTGCGAGGACTGTACATGATGGAAGAGGCACCTTGCTTACTGCTGCCAATGCTACGAGTGAAACTGCGTGGTTCTAGAGGAGGAGTTGAAGTTACAGGATTGCTGCGGGGAGAGCCACCGCTGCCACCACTACCTGATATGGTGTTACCCTGTTGTGGCATTGTGGATGAGCTGCTGGAACCTCGTGTAAGACCAAGCAACTGCGCCTGTCCACCTGTTAGAGACCTGCTGGACAACAGAACATCGACCTTGGTCTCTGGTGCCTCAAGATACTGTCTGCGTGGATAATGACTAAACAGTTCTTGTACTATCAACATTAACTGAATACAGGCATCACCCACCTGATGGGTGCGACATAATTTCCAGGGAATACTCCACATTTCTGTGCACGACTGGAGGTACCTTTGAACCAACCGTCTTGACACCTCTCAGTAACCATATATATGGCACCCTTCTTCAGCTCCAGTTCATCAGCTTTGTGGGGCTTGTAAGGGTATAGTGCAATATATGCAGCAGGCAGTGGTGAGGTTGAGCTATGGTGAGGAGCCCCTTGGGGAGGAGGCGGAGTCAGTCCACTTCCTGTAATTGATGCTCCCGTGTCACTACTTCCTGATCGTCTGTGTCGCTGGCTGCCTTGCCGCTGGATTAGTTCACCACTGCCACCCACCTGAAAGGCCATCTAATGATAAATGAAATATACGTCACCTGTTATGGTCACATTAAGTCATCCCTGTGCATGCTATGAACAGGTATGGGGGAATGAATATACAGCTGCACTCATTCTTAACCCTGGTATAAGACAAGCAGTAGTCAGCTTCATGACCCAAACACTTCACCCCTAACTCACATTGAATATGAGGCTGGGCAGTGACCAGGGCTGGAAATCTCTTGCCCCAGCCTAGAATCAAACCCAGTATTATCCAGTAACATCTTCTATAGTTAGCTGACTACCACAACGCCATAAATGTCAGAACATTTATGGTGTTGTGTTAGTCGGATAACTACAGAATACATTAATACAATAAATACAATGGGATGATTTCACTCAAGCTTCTAACATCCGGCCTGTATCCCAGTCACTACTCCAACTAAGTTACCTCAGCCACTTATTTAACCTGTTACCATACAAAACATAAATATATGAACAACATAATTTTAGACATACACTGTCCACTGTCTGAGCTACACCTGATATATGTCACACGTCAGGAACTGAGTTTACTTTGTCTTCACAGTCTATAATCAGCACTCACACAGAAGAGAGGATTACAATCAGTATCCAAAACGTCATGTGTGTCAGGGACACCTCATCAAATGGACACTGTCCAAATAAATATGGGTATAATAAATCAACCATGTCCAGAACATTTAAAGAAACATTAAATCCTCAGATGCTCTCAACTTTTAAACTCTATGAGGTCTGAAAATTCTCACAGCTGTGAATATGGAAATGGTGCTCTGCTGAAATGAAACACCTTGTAATTTACGAGACAGTTGCTGGCACATCAGAGGCACAAGAGATGGACGTAGCAGCATCCTCTTTATAGGTTTGTACCATCTATTGACCCCACAGTGTCACAACTCAGAAGGCCATGGTCTTACAATAACTATATTTGCACTCAGACTTGTCATGTTCACTGTATGGTACAATGTCTGGTAGTCTTGTTTTCTGTAAACATTTACACTGAATTTCTGTCATCACACACATTACTGGTATTCTAATGCAAATTGCAGAAATTTCTCAATCAGCAGTCTCCATGATCCACACACCTGTGACAACTGTTCTTTTAGGAAGTTTGTTTGTTTCAGTTTCCATGTCTCAAATGCAATTCCATTTGTCTTTGTCACTCATGCTACATGTCTTTATAACAGGACCAACAGCAGCAAATTTAAGAATTCAGTCTTCTGGGATGTGCAGATATGTCAAGTGAACAGATCCTGGGCCTGCAAAGGATTGTAGTGCCTCTGAAAGTCAGGAACCAGTGTCACATCAAGGAAGGCCTGAATCCTCAGAAGCAATTCTGTGAGAACCTCAAACCTAACACACTACTTGCGTCAAACATTTCTTGTCATATTTAAAGTGCAGTAAACAGTCACATAGAATGAAGGGCCACTGTTTGCTCACCACAGTACGCAGCAGTACAGCAAAGGTAAATCAAAATACTGAATACTACAGAATTTCTGTTCACAGATTTACAAAGGCACTGAGTACTGGTGGTGCCATACTGGGGCTTTATTGTATAAACATATAGGTTTTGTCTGTCTTAAATTAGCTTTCACATGCATCAAAATATTTTACATGTCACCTCAATTATAGGCTCACTAAGAAAGGGCACATGACACTAATATTTCATGTTTCTTGAATCATAATTGACAGTGGGCACATAGGATAAATAACCGTCCTCCCCTTAGTGCCACAGAATACATCATACCTGTCCCCCCCACTATTCCACATGATACACACCCATTCTCCCCACTATGTCACACAATACATCATACCTGCCCTCCCAATTATGCCACATGATTCATCAGACACGCCCTCCCCACTATAACACACAATACATACCAGCCCTCCCCACAATGTCACATGACACATACCCATTCTCCCAACTAGGCCACACAACACATAACTGCCTTCCCCACTAAGCCACACATTATGTACCTGTCCTCACCACTATGCCACACATTATGTACCTGTCCTCCCCACTATGCCACACAATATATACCTGCCATCCCCACTATTCCAAACGATACATACCCGTCCTCCCCACTATGCCATATGATACATACCCGCCCTCCACACTACGCCACACGACACATACCCGTCCTACCCACTATGCCACACGATACATACCCACCCTCCCCACTATGCCACAGGACACATACCCACCCTCCCCACTATGCCACACAATACATAACTGCCCTCCCCACTGCCACACAATACATACCCACCCTCCCAATTAAGCCACACAATGCATAACTACCCTCCCTACTATGCCACACAATACACACTGGCCCTGCCCACTATGTCACACAAATACCCGCCCTCCCCACTATGCCACACGACACATACCCGCCCATCCCACTATGACACTTAACCCCCATCCCCACTATGCCACATGACATATAACCGCCCTCCCCACTATGCCACACGATACATAACCACCCTCCCCACTATGCCACACAATACATACCCGCCCTCCCCACTATGCCACACGATACATAACTGCCCTCCCCACTATGCCACACAATACACAACCGCCCTCCCCACTATGCCACACAATACATACCCGCCCTCCCCACTATGCCACAAAATACTTACCCGCCTTCCCCACTATGCCACACAATACACACCTGCCATCCCCACTATGCCACACAATACATACCTGCCCTCCCAACTATGCCACACAACACATACCTGCTCTCCGCACTATGCCAGACGCTACATACCAGCCCTCACCACTATTCCACACGACACATACCCGCCCACGCCACTATGCCACACAATACATAAGCACCCTCCCCACTATGCCACATGACACATACCTGCCCTCCCCACTATGCCAGACTATACGTAACAGCCCTCACCACTATTCCACACGACACATAACCGCACTCCCAAATATGCCACACAATACATAAGCACCCTTACCACTATGCCACACAACACATACCCGCCCTCACCACTATGCCACAAAATACATGACCGCCCTACCCACTATGCCACACAATACATACCTGCCCTCCGCACTATGCCACACGATATATATACCTGCCTTCCCCACTAAGCCAAAAGACACATAAAATTCCACCCCACTATGCCACACAACACACACCTGCCCTCCCCATTATGCCACACGACACATACTCATCCTCCCCACTATGCCATACAATACATACCTACCCTCCCCAATATGCCACACAATACATACCTGCCCTTCCCACTATGCCACACGAGACATACACATCCTCCTCCCCATGCCACAAAATACACACCCGCCATCCGCACAATGCCACACGATACATACCTGCCCTCCCCACTATGCCACACGACATATACCCGTCCTCCCCACTATGCTACACGACTCATAACTGCCTCCTCCTCCCCACTGTGCCACACGACACATACCCATCCTCCCCACTATGCCACACGACACATACTCGTCCTCACCACTATGCCACACAATGCAAACCTGCCTTCCTCACTATGCCACACAATGCATAAATGCCCTCCTCACTACTCCACATGATAGATACCTGCCCTCCCCCCTATGCCAGACGATACATACCCGTCTTCCCCACTATGCCACACAATACATACCCATCCTCCCAACTATGCCACACAATGCATAACTGCCCTCCCCACTATGCCACACAATACATACCGGCCCTGCCCACTATGTCACACGATACATACCCGCCCTCCTCAATATGCCACATTACACATACCCACCCATCCCACTATGACAATTAACCCCAATCCCCACTATGCCACACAACCTATAACCGCCCTCCCCACTATGCCACACGATACATAACCGCCCTCCCACTACGCCACATGATACAGACCCACCCTCCCCACTATGCCACACGATACATAACTGCCCTCGCGACTATGCCACACAGTACATAACCGCCCTCCCCACTAAGCCACACAATACATAACCGCCCTCCCCACTATGCCACACAATACATACCCGCCTTCCCCACTATGCCACACAGGACACACCTGCCCTCCCACTATGCCACACAATACATACCTGCCCTCCCCACTATGCCACACAATACATAACTGCCCTCCCCACTATGCCACAGAATACATAAGTGCCTTCCCCACTATGCCACACAATACATACCTGCCCTCCCCACTATGCCACACAATACATAACTGCCCTCCGCACTATGCCACACAATACATACCCGTACTCCCCACTATGCCAAACGACACATACCCGTCCTTTCCACTATGCCACACAATGCATCCCCGCCCTCCACACTATGCCACACAATACATACCTGTCCTACCCACTATGCCACAAAATACATAAATGTCCTCCCCACTATGCCACACGACATATACCTGTCCTCCCCACTATGCCACACAATACATACACGTCCTCCCCACTATGCCACAAAATACATACCCGTTCTCCCCACTATGCCACACAATAAATACCTGTCCTCCCCACTATGCCACATGACAGACAACTGCCCTCCCTTCTATGCAACACAATACACACCCGCCCTCCCCACTAGGCCACAGGAAACATAACTGCCCTCCCCACTATGCCACAAAATACATACCTGTCCTCCCCACTATGCCAAAAGACACATAACCTTTCGCCCCATTCTGCCACACAATACATAACCAACCTCCCCACTATGCCACACAATACATAACTGCCCTTCCCACTACGCCACACGACACATAACTGCCTCCTCCTACCCATTGTGCCGCAGGACACATACCCGTCCTCGCCACTATGCTACACCACACATACCCGTCCTCGCCACTATGCCACACAATACATAACTGCTCTCCCGAATATGCCACACAATACATACCTGCCCTCCCCACTATGCCACACAACACATACCTGCCCTCCCCACTATGCCACACAATACATACCCGTCCTCCCCACTATGCCACACAATACATACCCATCCACCCAACTATGCCACAGAATGCATAACTGCGCTCCCCACTATGCCACACAATACACACCGGCCCTGCCCACTATGTCACACGATACATACCCGACCATCCCACTATGATATTTAACCCCCATCCCCATTATGCCACATGACATATAACCGCCCTCCCGACCATGCCACACGATACATAACCGCCCTCCCCAGTATGCCACACGATACATACCCGCCCTTCCCATTATGCCACACGATTCAAAATTGCCCTCCCGACTATACCACACAGTACATAACCGCCCTCCCACTATGCCACACAATACATACCCTCCCTCCCCACTATGCCACACAATACATACCCACCTTCCCCACTATGCCACACAATACACACCTGCCCTCACCCCTATGCCACACAATACATACCTGACCTCTCCACAATGCCACACAATACAGAACTGCCCTCCAAACTATGCCACACAATAAATAACTGCCCTCCCCACTATGCCACACAATACATAACTGCCCTCCCCACTATGCCACACAATACATAAGTGCCTTCCCCACTATGCCACACAAAACATACCTGCCCTCCCCACTATGCCACACAATACATAACTGCCCTCCCCACTATGCCACATGACACATAGGCGTCCTTTCCACTATGCCACTCAATGCATACCCGCCCTGCACACTATGCCCTTCAATACATACCTGTGCTACAAACTATGCCACAAAATACATAACTGTCCTCCCCACTATGCCACACGACACATAGCTGTCCTCCCCACTATGCCACACAATACATACACGTCGTCCCCACTATGCCACAGGATACATACCTGCCCTCCCCACTATGCTACACAATACATACCAGTCCTCCCCACTATGCCACACAATAAATACCTGTCCTCCCCACTATGCCACATGAATCATACCCGTCCTCCACACTATGGCACACAATACATACGTGTCCTCCCCACTA
>Ga0131853_10012273_pt1 | contig 15692 bp, 1 predicted proteins | sample TergutLab28metaG_FD_92764 | JGI IMG/M metagenome (GOLD analysis project Ga0131853, IMG submission 92764) | Labiotermes labralis P1 segment gut microbial communities from Petit-Saut dam, French Guiana - Lab288 P1 (version 2) (version 2) | ecosystem: Host-associated > Arthropoda: Insects >...
TACAGACCTTGGCATTCTGCAAGCACATTTGCTATTCAGATATGTTGACCCAAATATAATAGACCTAAACAGGCGTGCTGGAGATGTATTTAACAATGCGTCATTAGACTGGACAGACTTTAACCTTCTGCAATCATACTTGCTGACACGTGATGCAAATCCCGGTCAGGTTATATTAGGTATCCTTCCGCCGGAGTTGCGGTCAGTGGCATTTGCGTCGTTTAATGCGCGAGCAGCATTCGAGCCGATTTCGATTGCAGTATTTGCGGATGTAGATGTTGCCCCACTCTCAGGTAGCAGTGGCATTACATGGCAGTCTCCGGATGTAGTTGTACCAGCCGGTCAAACTTATGTAGATATATACTTCACATTAGACCGCCCTGCCGGAGTAGCAAGGCCTATGGGAATTGCGGGAACATCGATACAGCTATTGTACCCTCAAGGCGCATTCAACCCATCAAATCCGTGGGATCAATCGTTCACCTTCGCAGAGCCAATAGCTAACTTATGTGAATGCTGCTTCTCCACGTTTGACTTTAATGGTCAAATAGGTACACAGCGTCCGTTCCTAACAGGTGGCACAGTTGTGTTTGGCGGTGGAGTTACACAACTTGGAGATTATGCGGGTGAGTTTGTAATCCGTGCGAGATTGATGATACCAGCAGGTTCACCACTGAATAATCCTGAAATTGGATATGTGGATATCACGGTTCAAAGAGGTAGCTTCTCTGCCGGAACTGAAATATTTCCAATGGAATATTCAACGGTGAGGATCGCACGCGAAGGATTGATATCTCTAGTCCTTGACGAGGCTGAGGAAAGTGAAGCAGCAGAAGATTCTGAGTATCCGTCAGGAATAGGGCATCCAGAAGAATACGACAATCCATTATCTGTAGTTGCATTCTCACAAAGCGGGATCGCTCCGACACTACAAGCCGAACTATCACAAACAGAACCACCCACAGACATGGTTCTTGACCCAGAAGTTGCAGAGGAGCAGTTCCGAGCAAGCTTCATGGTTGGTGACGATATAGGCAACTTCCGTCCAAACAATTCGATAACTCGTGCAGAGGCCGCGGCAATATTGGTACGTACTATGGACTATTTTGGAATAGCTCCACGTACGGTTTCTGTAGATGCAATAAGCAACTTCACAGACATAAATCCAAATGCGTGGTATGCAGAATACATCGCAGTAGCATACACCCACGAACTACTGCACGGCTTCCCCGGCGGAACATTCAATCCCAACCAGCCAATAAGCCGTGAAGAATTTGCGACAATGCTGGCGAGAACCGGACTAGTTTCGTCAGTAAGCAATCTGAATGCTTCAGATGCATCGCACGTAAGCGACTGGGCAACAGACTATGTATACACGGCATTTGCGTCAGGTCTGATGCATGGAGATGCAATCGGAACGTTTAGACCGCGTGAAGACATAACCCGAGCAGAAGCGGCGGCAACATTTGCGCGAGCGTTAGACCGCGGAAAAACATCAGCCGAAAGCATTGCAAATGTAAATGTGCGCATTTTCCCCGACGCGTCAGACACAAGTGCGTGGCATTATTTCTACGTAGTAGGAGCCACAAACAGCCACTGGTTTGTAAATGGTGATGATGTGGACATTTGGACCCGTGTTAAATAGTCATAATTTAATATAGCTATCGGCACTTCTATTAAGTGATGTCGGTGATCTGCTATAGATCATTAGGAAATTCATACCAAAAAGAACATGGGAACGCGAAAATCAACACTGTTTTTGCGGTAATTGTCGACAAGTTGCTACACATTTGCAGCTAGTAGGTTGTTAAATTGCAGTAATATTACTCTAGTTTTGCTCTACCTATACGGTCAAATGATTAGTAGCGTTTGCGGTATATTAAAATGAAGCAAGGAAATATGAAGCAAGCGATAACAGGGAGATAGTAGGAGGATGACAATGATTAATTCCAGTTTTAAAAAAGGGAAAAATAAGATTATACGTTCTGCAAAAGTTATTGCCGCATGGATTATAATCATGGTCATGCTAATGGATGCTCCGTTGTCGCTATATGCAACAGTGGTTCAGACCATTGTTGTAGAGCAGACAGAAATTGCTACGAAAGAAAAAGGGGCCTATATTTCGGACACAGAAGAAACAGAACATCCGATTTCTGACGAAAGTGGAGAAGCCGACTCGTCCAACATCACAAATGAAGATAATAACGCACCAGAAGATATCGTGGATGAAGAAAATAATGTGTCAGAAGGCTCTACATTAGGTGCGTTTGAGGATGGTAACAATTATGAATATGCCGCGAATTCAGACCTCGTATCTTCTGGTAACGATCGCTTTGTTTATTTCAACCCAGGCGCGGGTACACTTGTAGGCCCATTTGATATAAGGCATCAAATTGGTACGTCGGGTGCCGCTACGCCGGATCATCTTGCTACTTGGCCTTTTAATCCACACGCACCAGCAGGTCAAGCCTTTATAGGCTGGGATATGGCCCAACAAGGTACTGGCCCTAGAGCTACAATTGAGACACCGTTCCCTAATTCCGGAAACACGACTGTATTTGCAATATATGGCGTAGTAGTCACCTTTTCAAGCCCTCTGATAGCTTTACCACCGGGCTTTGATCCGCTCGTTGTGCAGTACAATCGTAACGCAAATGATACGATATGTGTAACTTGGCCCGGCGATCCTAATGTGGGCGGGGAAACATTTATTGGCTGGTACACTACTGCTGCACCTATCGATGGTGTGCCGTGTATCAGGCTTGACGGTGACTTTATTTTCACAGAACATACAACGGCTCATGCACGTTGGGCAAATGTACTACTGCACACAGTTACTTTTTATCCCGATGGCGGCACACTTGTCGGCGGTCAATTAAATACACGCCGGGCAGTGGATGGTAGTAGCATTGCTGACTCTTATAGGCACAACAGCGATAATCCGCTTATTCCCCTCGGTGTTGTAAGATCCGCACCGAGTATGGATCGCCCAGCTACTAACTTGCATGTTGCAGGTTGGTATATGCAACCTAATGGTGTAGGGGCACGTTTTTCCAACAGGGGTGGTAACCAAGCGTGGAATAATGCAACTGTTGTTGTAACTGAACCAATAACGGTTTATCCCCGTTGGATGCACCATGTTATGTTCTTAGTCAATGGTGCTAGTGCATATTGGCCAGGTACACCGGCAATGCCAGAGACGGATGTCCGTAGAAATGTATACCATTCCGAGAGATACTTCCCCCCCGGGGGGTCACTTAATGCAAACTCCATTAATATCCTTGGTGGGATAGAAAGCTGTGGCGAAGGCCGTTTGCCTGTTAACCCCCAAAGACCAGGCTTTACGTTTGCAGGCTGGTATACTCAAAATGGTACAACGACAAATAACTGGGGCCTACCATTTAATCCTAACGCTACTATTACCCCTCCTAGCTCGGGAAGTGTACGAATTTATGCTCGTTGGGTGGAAGCTGAAGGTATTCCGGTTACTTTAAATGCAACCGAGGGTGAATTCACTGGTGCGGGTGCCCCAGATGTCAGAACATTCATGGTATTAACCGCAGGAAGTTTTCACTCTACATTTGGCGGTTTAGTGCCAATGCCTGTACCAGTACATCCTCATGGGCATAGATTTATGGGATGGTATCGCAATGTTGATATAGCTCCGAATGCAACTACTAACCCACGGTATGTGCATACTACGTTATTTGATAGCCCGCGGACTCTTTATGCGCGTTGGACGCCAACAGTCGTAGTTGCATTTCATCCCAATGGTGGCACATTGCAAGATGTTCCTGCCAATCGTCCTTATCGTCTGCTGGCACAAGGTGCAACATTTGCAGACATGCATCATATTGGAGTTAATCACTATCCGGGAGCAAATTTTGCGCCGGGGACTACTCAAAACATAGGCTTCTGGCAGACAGGAGAACAGTTTGCCGTACTCAATCGACCAGGTTTTAGGTTCCAAGGTTGGAACTTACAAGCTAACCCTACGGATGTCCCTAATCCGGGCGTAAATATTCCAGGCACTATTGGTCTTTTTACTGGCGGTAGAATTACCATTCAGGGAACCGCCTTCCGGTTTTATGAAAATGAAACTCTTTTTGCACAGTGGGCACCATATGTAACATTTAACAACAACTTGAGCTCTATCAATCCGTTAGATGCAGATGTAACTCGCCGTATTCCAGTTATGTTTGGTAGAGTATTTGAGGATACCCTGCAGCATCCAAATAGTGTGCATAATAGTGCAACTGCGGCATCTCCGATGCCTCTGCCAACTCAGTTCCCAACAGCTGAAAACTGGGCAACCGTTTTTCCTGATTCGATAGGCGCAAATCAAATGGTTCCTTTCCGTATGCATGCAGAGCGTGTGTTTTTGGGATGGTATACAGCCCCAAGAGCGGGAGACCCAGGCGACAGAAGGTTTGAGCCGGACGAAATTATAACTGAACCAATTACCGTTTTCGCAAGATGGAATACAGATGTTGTATTTGTTTCTGGTGTAGCTCCAGAAGAATACATACTGCCGGAGAACAGAAACAGACCCGTACCTAATGGACCCATGGGTAACAACTGGCCACCGGATCCAATAGGGATAACCAAAAACTTTTTAGGCTGGTACAACGAATCTATTGGTACCGGCGTACGAAGAGACCGAAACTCAAATATCAACGCACCCGAGGTTATTACAGCTAGATGGTATGTTGCGGCATACTTTAACCCAAACAATGGTGGTACAGTTATCCGTCAGCCTGTTCCACTTGACCAACATCCAAACGGTTGGACCGTCGGTCCATTTTATGCGAGCACAATAATACCGCTTACCAATACGATCGAACGTGTGGGTTGGAACTTTTCCACGGCTCGTGGTTGGCGAGACGCGGCAGGTAATCGCCTATCCTCGACTACAGTTGTTACCCAAAATGTAACGTTCTATGGTAACTGGGACGCAACAATTACATTTAACCCGGACGGCGGCAGCATTGGTGGTACCCTTAACAATATTGGTGGTGTTAACGGCGGCTCTACAAGCACTGTAACCCGCACGTTAGTAGATGGCGGCGCAATATATGCCACAATGTACAATAACGCTTTGCTGGGGCTTACAGGTGATAACCACGAGATGCCGGGTATACCGGTACTTCCCGGATACGTATTTTACTACTGGGAAATCACAGGACCTCCGGGCAACCCACAAATGGGTGAAAGGTTCACAGGCGATACCACAATAACAGCTGGCCATACCACAGTAACTGCCAGATATAGAGACGTTAACCTGTACGTAGAAAATCACAAACGCGAAGGCATGGCTAATGCTAACGGCGGTGCCATGGATCGTGTTACGGCAACCACCATCCGCCCAACAATACATCGCGCACCAAACAATTCCAATACGCGCTTTGTGGAATGGCGTTTGTACAATACATTTACAGATGAGTTTATGCATGTAATAAACCCTGCCGGCGAAAGTATTACATTCGACATGCCAACAACCCACAGTGTTCTCGCGGTAGGCATATGGGAATATAGTCTTGAGTTATCAGCTAATCCTACACCGGGCGGTTCTGTAGCTGCAACTGTGGCGGGTAATCAGTTAACATTTACAGGAAGCGTTGCGTGGGTGCTACAAGGTAGCGAAGTTATAGTTACAGCCACCCCCAATACTCCTGACTGGAGACTTGACAGATTTGACACGTCAACATATCCAATTGCACCGTCAGTTGCGCCAAATCCAGGTCCGGGTAACTTATCTATTACTATTCCAACAATGACTAGAGCATGGTCTGTTGTTGCCCAATTTGCGCAAGAAGAATTCGATTTAACCGTAAATAACTACCCAAGTGATGCCGCAGATTTAGTGAAAGATCAGTCTCCGGAGACCGAAAGTGATGTAGTGGTAGGCAGTATTCTGGATTGGGACGAGGGAACAGCTTACGGCTGGACATTCTTAGGCTGGGTATATTGCGTATTAAACTTGCCGTCCAATTGGGATGATGTGCCGTTGACCAACAGAGTGGATATCTATGATTACACCACTATGCCAGATTCAAACTTAACGGTATGGGCATTATGGGGTAATAGTAATGGTGACATTGGCAATCCAAACAGCTTCTATCTAACAATAAACAATGTGCCAATCTATTCGGTAGCGGATGATGTGGTGGTGCCAATACAAGGTCAAATCCTAAGCGGCAATAGAAATGCAAACCAAGTAATTACCTTAGACTCCGGCGAAAGAAATCTCGATACATTAGACTTCCTGGGCTGGTGGATAGGTACCACCGGTGTACCTGTCAATGGTGACGATATAACCCCTCTCGTAGGCAATCCGAATTTTATAGCTCCGTCTATACCATTACCAACTTTTACTATGCCGGCAAGAGCTGAAACCCTAACAGCACTTTGGGGGCGTAACAATATAGTTGGTGCCGGACTTTATCAAATAGCTTTTCACATCTACACAGGCAACCAGCGTCTTATAGACAGATTCGGCTACTACGGAACACCAAATGCAGATGGAATATTGGTAATAAATGTCCCGGTTACGCCGGGCAAACCGAGCTTTGAATGGCCTAACCAAAACCTATTGGATGTTGCTCTAAGCGTTGGGCTCGTTCATGGTGTAGGCGGCACCCCGGGCCACGCGTTCTGGGGATGGTTCAGAAGCGAAACTCTGAACAGTTCCGGTAGAAGAGGACCTACCGCCAATGCCGAAATTCCTAACCCGACTAACCCAGGCTTGCGTCGTCCTTTGTTGACTGACAGATGCGAATGGCTGGGCGACGGCGGAATGGACGGCGGCTCACAGAACAGAATACTTGATTTACTCCAAAACCCATCCATAACCCAAGACCAGATAGATGATTTGTTTGGCAGTAACGGCACATTAGATTTGTTTGCAATATGGTCGCTATGGGGCGATGTGAATGATGATGATGTAGTCAACTTCACAGACCTTGGCATTCTGCAAGCACATTTACTATTCAGATATGTTGACCCAAATATAATAGACCTGAATAGGCGTGCGGGGGACGTATTTAACAATGCGTCATTAGACTGGACAGATTTTAACCTTCTGCAATCATACTTGCTAACACGTGATGCAAATCCCGGTCAGGTTATATTAGGTATCCTTCCGCCAGAGTTGCGGTCAGTGGCATTTGCGTCGTTTAACGCGCGAGCAGTATTTGAGCCGATGTCGATTGCAGTATTTGCGGATGTAGATGTTGCCCCACTCTCAGGTAGTAGCGGCATTACATGGCAGTCTCCGGATGTAGTTGTACCAGCCGGTCAAACTTATGTAGATATATACTTCACATTGGACCGCCCTGCGGGAGTAGCAAGGCCTATGGGAATTGCGGGAACATCGATACAGCTATTGTACCCTCAAGGCGCATTCAACCCATCAAATCCGTGGGATCAATCGTTCACCTTCGCAGAGCCTGTTGCCAACCTATGTGAATGTTGTTTCTCCACGTTTGACTTTAATGGCCAAATAGGTACGCAGCGTCCGTTCCTAACAGGTGGCACGGTTGTATTTGGCGGTGGAGTTACACAACTTGGAGATTATGCTGGTGAGCTTGTAATCCGTGCGAGACTGATGATACCAGCAGGTTCACCACTAAATAATCCTGAAATTGGATATGTGGATGTCACGGTGCAAAGGGGTAGCTTCTCGGCCGGAACTGAAATATTCCCAATGGAATATTCAACGGTGAGGATCGCACGCGAAGGATTGATATCTCTAGTCCTTGACGAGGCTGAGGAAAGTGAAGCAGCAGAAGATTCTGAGTATCCGTCAAGAATAGGGCATCCAGAAGAATACGACAATCCATTATCTGTAGTTGCATTCTCACAAAGCGGGATCGCTCCGACACCACAAGCCGAACTATCACAAACAGAACCCCCTACAGACATAGTTCTTGACCCAGAAGCTGCGGAAGAGCAGTTCCGAGCAAGCTTCATGGTTGGTGACGACAGAGGCAACTTCCGTCCAAACAGTTCGATAACCCGTGCAGAGGCCGCGGCAATATTGGTACGTACCATGGACTATTTTGGAATAGCTCCGCATGCGATTCCTGCAGATGCAATAAGCAACTTCACAGACATAAATCCAAATGCCTGGTATGCAGAATACATCGCAATAGCATACTCTCACGAACTACTGCAAGGTTTCCCAGACGGAACATTCAATCCCAACCAGCCAATAAGCCGTGAAGAATTTGCGGCAATGCTGGCGAGAACCGGACTAGTTTCGTCAGGAAGCAACCTGAATGCTTCAGATGTATCGCACGTAAGCGACTGGGCAACGGACTATGTATACACGGCATTCGCGTCAGGCCTGATGCAGGGAGATGCAATCGGAACGTTTAGACCGCGTGAAGACATAACCCGAGCAGAAGCGGCAGCAACATTTGCGCGAGCGTTAGACCGTGGAGAAATATCAGCCGAAAGCATTGCAAATGTAAATGTGCGCATTTTCCCCGACGCGTCATATACAGGTGCGTGGCATTATTTCTACGTAGTAGGAGCTACAAACAGCCACTGGTTTGTAAATGGTGGCGGTGTAGACACTTGGATTCGTGTAACAAACTAATATAACAAATCGCCCGCCCGGCGGTAAATTTACCGTAATACACTTATTATGCCAATGCCCTACAACTAAAAAATTTATATAAATAAACAGAGAACGAGTCCCCAGGAGGAATGACCAATGTTATTAAGACTAATGAAACCAAGAAAGCTCGCGAAATTTTCAAAAGCAATACTTGCGTGGCTAGTAATTATAGCTATGCTAGTAGAGGCTCCAATGGTTTTGTATGCGGCGCAATTGGATGCCCAGCAACCGATGCAAGGCGAAGTACATGACTTGTACATACCTTGCGGAGCAGAATGCTGTGTTATCCTAGCAGCAGATACGCTCGAACCCGAATATGAAAACAACGAAGAAATTATATACGATTACGACGTTGAAAAAGACAATGAAGATCAACAATACAACAATGAAGTTGAAACTGGAGAGCAGGACGATACGACAAACGGTACCGATATTGTAGAGGTGCCCGAAGCTCCAGAGGCAAAGATAGTAGTAGCAAGCAACGACGCCCCGCCATTCCTTATAACTTTCGACCCTAACCAAGGCAATACAGTAGACGGTAACGAAGAACGCTTTACTGCTAACAATCAAGCAGCAAGGGGCCAACTTACCGCCGCAGTTTTAAGTGCTCTTGAACCGCCATATAGGGATGACTTTGCGTTCAGGCACTTTTCGTGGCACTCAGACCACCTAAACACAGTTGCCGATATTATTACAGGTGATACATGGTTTTACGAAGATACAACTGTTTATGCCCAGTGGGGGCATTGGATAAGATTTAATGCTTATCCCCTAATGCTAACTTTAACCGGTAACCCTAATCTTCCAACAAACCATTCGGAGCGTGTAGTGCCTCGTGGTTACACGGTTGGCGAAACCGAGGGTATTGTTTGGCCCAACAATCCTCATGTTTCGGGGTATACTTTTAATGGCTGGACACCTCAGGCAGGGCCGCTGCATGGTACAATTGTAGATGGCAACACACCTGTTTATCAACACATGATACTTTCTGCGGTATGGACCAGAATCCCAAACCCGGTTGTTACATTTGATCCTAACGGTGGCAGTTTTCCGGGTGCTAACCCAACACGTACTACAGACATATATTTGGATCCGGGTGGGCAAGCAGGAACCAGAGTATGGCGTCTTAGTGATGCCGCAAGAAATTCCGTTCTTCAAGAAAATGTGCTCTCACCGCCACCGTTGCCAAGGGGTCAGCATCTTAGAGGCTGGTCTACAGGAGCAAACAATGATACGTGGTTTGTAAATACTGTTAATATTACCCCAACCCAAAATACAACGGCGTTTGCACAATTTGGTTATATGGTAACATTTAGCGCACCAGGTACTACCGCACACAACGCAACAAGATTAGCCAATGATAGAGGTACAGGTACGATAGCTAATTCTAACGCCGGTACCCAGGCTATCTTGCCCGTTGCACACAGAGGCGGAAACTGGCAATTTGCCGGTTGGTGGGAATATCCGAATGGCGAGGGAACACAATTTTTTGCCAACACGGTTGTAACCGGCGATATGACTGTTCATGCTCACTGGACCGAAACACAAGGCCCACCACCGCCACCGCCAATAGTTAGAGTAGATTTCGATTATGGCAGTGCGACAAGAGCCATGCCTTCTTTAGATCATCGTTTCTTTTACGAAAGCTGGAATTTGAATGAGTCCGGTACCGGCAGAGAGCCAGGCTGGATCCAAGGGATGCATACCCACCCAGGACTTAACTGGCCAAACTTCCCTACTAGTTACGAATTTTGTGTTTGTGGTGTAGATATTAATTGCTGCTGTTGTAGATGTGGGTTTTTTACCCCTGCTGTACTACCGCCCGCCCCTGGCATGATTATACAATGGTGGACAGAACCAGGTGGACCAAATGGCAGCGGTGAGATGGTAAGTGCCAATATGTTTATTTCTTCCGGCTCTAATGGTGACAGCTGGTATGATGATCCAATAATAAATGTTGGAGGTACTATCGGTATACGTGACATACATGCACTTATGCCTCAAGTAACAGGTTTGATACCAGATTTTCGTCCCGCGGAAGATACAATATTGTATGCATATTGGGTAACCGTACCCGTTTTTATACTTATAGAATTTGTTACCGGTACCTTTAATCTCAGTGGAAATCCTCAATTCCCCAACGACGTTACTTGGGGTTCCGGAACTTTGACGCGGCGTTATACGTGGGCAATATTGGAAGCCGGCGGGGTTACACTGGATACCTTACCACCAGACCCAAGCAGAAGTTTATTTACTTTTGATGGCTGGGCATCCTCAAATAACCCGTTGGTACCAAATCCCGTTACAGCACCGCAAGTATTTACCCAAAGTACAAGAATTTATGCTCGCTGGGCAGGGGATGCCGCCGGGTCTATCACCTTTGACGCCGGTGAAGGCGCACAACATTCTAACGGGCAGCAAATTAACGTTAGAACGCCAAACTCAGGCTCAGTTCATCTATTAACTACTACTGGTAATGGTACAAACCAACGCCCAACCACACCAACTAAACCAGAGTATATCTTTTTGGGTTGGCATCGCACCCCTGGCAATGTTACGCATACAGTTGACGTATTTTCTCATCTCAATTGTCCAACCGGATGTAACCATGGTGATTTATATCTATGCTGTTGCTACGAGGATATAGGTCTTTGGGAGTGCTGGGATTGTGGATTGCGGTTGTTTGAACATGAACTCATACGCGTTTACAATACATTTCTTGGCTCAGAGTTTTGGAACTTGGGCAATGCAATACCGGCTCAAGGTATAACCGTGTACGCGCGTTGGTCGCCTGCTATAACCGTAACTTGGCGTGCAAACACTCCTCAAGGGTTGGCTGACACTTTTGGATCGTCTTCCGCAGCAATACCTGCGGGTTATTCTTTAAATAGCTGGGTGAATATACACGCCCTAATTCATGGGGGGAGTGCATGGAATGTATTCCCTACTCCTACTTGGCCACCAGCTAATCAAGTTAATACAATTATGAATAACGGATTTAGACGTGTAGGAGCAACAGACCCCAGATTTTTCAATACACATACAGATGGAAGCGGCACTACCTTTAGCCGCGATACAGTACGTCATACAAATGCAACATATTATGCAGGCTGGCAAATAAGAGTACGCTTCCTCACAAACCCGCCTACGGGTGGCACTAATCAAACTCTCGACCGTTGGATACAGGCCGGTCAAAGCATTGCCGGTCAAGCTTGGCCAACACAGCAAAACTGGCCGCAATTGGGTCTAATCCCACAAACCGTTATAGGCTGGAATACACAGGCAAACGGGCAAGGCGTAAATGCGCACCCCGATATGCCATTCCATGTAGTAACTTTTTTACACGCAAGATGGACCCCGGGCATAGGCTTTAACTCAGGTTTTGCACCGGCTTCGGTTATATTGTCCGGTAACGAATACAGGCTGTTGGATGTACTGCGTCCAGACGGAACGTTCGACCCGGAGGCTCCGATAGCTCAACGCTTTCCACCTGATCCTGTTTGGGCGGGTAACTACTTCTTAGGCTGGTTTACTCATCTAACCGAAGGCTCAAGTATTTTCACCGCGGAATCCCGCTTCCCGGGTACAATGACATTATTTGCAAGATTTAACTCAAGACTAACATTTATCGAAAATGCCGCAGATGCGGAAATTCTTGGCGCAAGAACTTCTGTGCTTACAAGAGCAGGCACCATAATTGGCCCACGCGAAGCATTTGTTACCGTGGTGCGCCCTAACTGGAATTTTGCGGGCTGGCACAATGACGCAGGACAACGTTTTGACATTTGGCCGGAAACATTGCAGCCACTGGTTGTAGAAAGTCAAAGACTATACGCTCACTGGGCAGGCACCATAACATTTAACTTGGGCGATGGCAACATCGGCGGCAGCACAATCAATCCTCAGGTGACATTGCTGGACGGTCAAATCCCAAGTGTTGTTGGTATGCCAGCAGACCCGCAAATTGATGGCGGCACATTTGATGGCTGGTTTACGCTCGAAATGGTAGGTACCACTCCGGTATTTACCCCGTTTGATCCAAATGCGCCAATGACTACAGGCCACAAAACTGTATTTGCGCGCTATCTGATAGATTACGCAATAATTTTGGCTACAATGACAACAGATCTGGACTTTGGTATACATGAGGTGGGTTACGAACAGCTGCAGCCTCAGTTGGTTACTATCATCAACGATGGTACAGAGACTTTAACCGATATTGCTTTGTCACTGGACTGCAACATGTGGGAGATCGTAACTCCTCCTGCTGTTACTACTTTGGCTTCCGGTGCCAGCACAACATTTTTAATGCGTCCGCTGCAAGGGCTTCCTGCAAGCGAATATCCGCATACAGTAATAGTTACCGTAACCACAGCCGAAGGTGCATCTGATAGTATAAATGCAGTTGTTAGAGTAGTCCCTCACACCATTGTGGAAGTAGTATCGGCAGCAACAGGTAACCCAGTTACAAATGCGACCCTTACGTTGAATAATATTAATGTGCCGGGTACGGGTGGTGTGTTTAGAGTCGTTGGTGCCCAAAACCACATCGGTATGATTTTAGAAGCGACAGCAAGCGGCGCGGTAGTTGCTGTACAACGCGAAATATATGCTTCTGATATTGGGACAACAATTATTATCGAGCTTGAAGTTTTGGAAAGCTCTGACGTAAATTTTGTATTGCAAGAAGCAAGCCGTGCAGGCATTGCGGACACATACGAAGTAGGTGCGTGGAGCGGAACAACCTATACAAAACCCGCAATTTCTGGCGATCGTGTTCATCCACCAAACTTCACATACAACAGGTTAAACACTTACAGCTGGGGCTTTAACGAATGGACATTTAGTCACTGGTCAGAAACCCCTGGCGGTTCGGCGTTTGTATTCCCTACCGAAGGCGAACTGATTACAAGTGCGCGTACTTTCTATGCGGTTTATAATCAGCTGCTTGTAACCAACTTCGAAAATCTTGTAGAGGCAGTAAGCCGTACCGTTGCTGGCACACCGGCAGGTATTGTAGTGCAAAATACTTTTGCGTTTGCGCCTGATGCTACCATCGCTATCCCTGTGGGTAGAGATGTGTTAATTGTATCCCGCGGACAAGACAGAGACTTCCTATTACGCCCAACTACAGGTCCATGGTCGCAGTTTGCTCCCGGACGGAACACGACTTCTGTAGTAAATCCATACCTGACAAGACTTCCCCGTGAGACATCGGGTGGCGAGCGCAGACATTTTCAAGTAAGTGGTACTCTCCGTTTGGCTCATATCGAAGTGGTCGGTAGCTACCCCGAAATCGTTACTAGTAATAATGACGGTGGTATACGTGTGGAGGGTAACGGCACTCTGTATATGACTCATGCCGTTGTCCGTAACAACAGAAGTAGTGCTGGCGGTGTAGGTGTAATTAATAACGCGGTCTTCAATATGGCACATAGCGTTGTCCATAACAACAGAGGTTATGGTGGTGGTGTACTTTTGCGGAATGATGCCATCTTAAATATGGGGCCACACAGCGTTGTCCGCAATAACCAAGGAACAGCATCAGCCGGTGGTGTCAATTTAAGAAATAACGCCACCTTAAATATGGAGGCCTACAGTGTTATCCATGATAACCACGGGAGCGCAGCCGGCGGTGCAGTATGGCTCTTCGGAACTAACGTAAATGAAGGTACCACATTAAATATGGGTTCCTATAGTGTTATCCGCAATAACACCGGCGGACCAGGCTCTTTGGATTTACATGGCACCAACCATACCATAATCATGGCACCCGGCAGTGTTATACGTGATAACCCGAGCGGTGGTATACACTTTAGGCAGGGAAGTAATCACACTGTAGAAATAGATGGCGGTATTATCAGCAACAACACAGGACATGGTATAAATATGACAACATCCGCTGCCGAAGCTGGCGGAAATACAATTACAATTAATGATGGTACCATTAGTCATCATAGTAGTACCTCATTAATGGGTAGCGGCATAAATATTTCGGGTAGACTTGACGATGGCAAAGTAGAAATAACCGGTAATACCGTTATTTCCAACAATACATCTAGAGAGGGCGGCGGTATAAACCTCGGCTCTGTATATACGTTGCAAAATATAACAATAGCCGATACCGTTACCTTTAGTAACAACAGGGCAACGACTGGTACACGTATAAACACACAATTGGCGACAGACAATTACCCGCGTATTAGTCCGTCGGTTGTTAGCCAACAAGCATGGTTGGAAGACAATTCTGGTATTCCAAATTCGTTTAGACGCCCACAAGGACCAACCGGCCTTGCAATGGCACATGCGTTTACAAACCATGATATCAATGTAGCCGGTAACCCGGGCATAGTACCGTTTGTAGTAACCTTCTCGGTAAGAGCAGGTAACGGCGCAATAAGCCTGTACGGGCGCACATTCAACAGCGGTGACGAAAATCCGCAAACATGGCTGGTAGTTCCCGGTACAGTTATACCGGCATTTTCAGCAGTCCCAACCGCTCCATATCATATTACAGGCTGGTATGTAAACAATAGTCGCCAAGGGTCTGCAGGAACCGCTGATACCTTCACACATAATGTAACTGCAAATGTAAATATACAGGTGGGTTTTGCAGGTCAGCCATTTTATCAGATAGCCTTCCATATCTACACAGGTAACCAACGCCTGATAGACAGGTTCGAACCATACGGAGCCTTTAATGCAGATGGCATACTGGTAATAAATGTCCCAGTTACGCCGGGAACACCTAGCTCTGAGTGGCTTGACCAAAGCTTACTAGATGCAGCCTTAAGCGTTGGACTCGTTCATGGTGTAGGCGGCACTCCGGGTCACGCGTTCTGGGGATGGTTCAGAGGCGAAACTCTGACCAATTCCGGCAGAAGAGGACCTACTGCCAATGCCGAAATTCCTAACCCGACTAACCCAGGTTTGCGTCGTCCTTTGTTGACTGACAGATGCGAATGGATGAGCGATGGCGGAATGGACGGCGGATCACAAAACAGAATATTTGATCTGCTTCAAAACCCATCTATAACCCAAGCACAAATAGATGATTTATTTGGCAGTA
>Ga0131853_10012275_pt1 | contig 15691 bp, 16 predicted proteins | sample TergutLab28metaG_FD_92764 | JGI IMG/M metagenome (GOLD analysis project Ga0131853, IMG submission 92764) | Labiotermes labralis P1 segment gut microbial communities from Petit-Saut dam, French Guiana - Lab288 P1 (version 2) (version 2) | ecosystem: Host-associated > Arthropoda: Insects >...
CCCACAGGCGGCCTTCCCCTATTTCCGATACTCAAACTCCAAACGGTCCATACAAACCGTATCGCCCTCGGCAATACCCATCTCTTCCAGCCGCGCATATACCCCGGCCTGTTCCAAGTTGCGTTCGAAGTACATGGCTATAATGCGTTTCGCCGGCAATGATGTCCGGCAAAAGATAGTCGCCAACTCTTGTGCATGTGATTTCGTTGTTCATGGCTTGTTCCTTTCAGTACTGCGGTGTCCCTCTGTCTGGCTTGGACTGCCTGTGGTTTTCGGGGGTACATCTATCTGCACCCTTTAAGAGCATAGTACTGAAGTGGCAAGTGTTGCCCGACGAAGGATTTTAGGCGGCATAAGCAAAACTACAGGGGCAGGATACCACCGCACCTACAAAACAATCCCGCTCTACGGCCTATATCGGCTGAGAGCGGGATTTTCCATTATCATCCTACCGTAAAATCAAAAAATAATACCCTACCGCCACCAAGAACCCCGGCAGGAAATTCGCCACCTTAATCTTTGTGTCCAGCGTCATGTTCAGCCCAATCCCGAAAATCATTACGCCGCCGATGGCGGCAATTTGCATAATCAGTCCGTCTGTGAACACATTCTGCAAAAATCCGGCGAAAAACTCGATGCCGCCTTGGTACAACAAGACCATAAAAGCGGAAAACAGGACGCCGAAGCCCAGCGTGGACGCTAAAATAATCGAAGCCGCACCATCAATCATCGACTTTGTCAGGATAACGTTTTGATCATCCCGCAGACCGCTGTCGATGGAACCGACCACGGCCATGGCACCCACGCAGAAGAGCAAGGTCGCCGTGACGAAGCCCTCGGCAAAGGTGGACTGCTCCCCCTCACGGCTGAGTTTGGTCTGTGCCCACTTGCCGAGCCGATTCAGCCCGTCATCGATGCGGAGCAGTTCACCGAAAAGCGTCCCCAATGCCATAGCGACGACCAACAACATAACATCCCCGCCGAGTGCGCCGGAAATGCCGATGATGCACACACAAAGCCCCAGCGCGCGGTGGATATTTTTTGCAAATCGGTCGGAAATGCGCCCCATGAGCAACAGCCCGATACCGCTGCCGATGAGAATGGCGAATGCGTTAATAACTGCGCCTGTAATTCTGATGGGTATCACCTCGTGGTTCTGTTTTGTAGGGACGGCCTGCGGCCGTCCGCTGTTCTATTTCTACTGCCAAACGTATAATTAGAGATGCGGACGGCTGCGGGCCGCTAATGATGGAACAAGCGCACCCCTGTAAACACCATGACGATGCCGTGCTTGTTGCACACCTCAATGACATGGTCATCCCGTATACTGCCGCCGGGGTGGACAATGTAATTTGCGCCGCTCTGCCTCGCCCGCTCTACATTGTCGCCGAAGGGGAAGAAAGCGTCAGATCCGACGGTTACGCCGGTGAGCGTGTTGAGCCAATCCCGCTTTTCGGCCGGGGACAGGAAGTCTCCGCAAAGAGCCTCGTCGATGGCGTTGTCCCGTTCCGGGCGGGAGATGTCCGATGGGAACGGGAGCGACAATATCCTCGGATGCTGACGAAGCCACCAGTTGTCGGCCTTGTCCCCCGCCAAACGGGTGCAGTGGATGCGGCTCTGTTGGCCCGCGCCTATGCCGATGGTCTGACCGTCCAACACGTAGCAGACGGCGTTGGACTGTGTGTATTTCAGCGTGACTTGGGCGATGAGCATGTCCAATATCGCGACATCCGGCAGGTCTTTCTTCTCGGTGACGATGGTCTGAAACATGTCACGGGCGACAAGTACATCGTTGCGCCCTTGCTCAAACGTGAGACCAAAAACATCCCGCCGTTCGACGGCGGGCGGCTCGTAGTCAGGGTCGATTTGCACAATGTTGTAGTTCCCCTTGCGCTTGGCCCGCAGAATGTCCAAGGCCGCGGGGTCATAGCCGGGGGCGATGACCCCGTCTGAGACCTCACGGGACAGAAATGCCGCGGTCTCCGCGTCACAGGGTTGGGATAAAGCCGCCCAGTCACCATAGGAACAGAGACGGTCCGCGCCTCTCGCTCGTGCATAAGCGGCGGCAAGCGGACTGAGGGAGAGGTCGTCTGCGAAATAGGCACGGCGGAGCGTCTCACTTAGCGGCAGGCCTACACCGACTCCGGCAGGACTGACGTGCTTGAACGATGCCGCCGAGGGGAGACCCGTTGCCGCATCTAATTCCCGTACCAACTGCCAGGCGTTGAGGGCGTCCATGAAGTTGATGTAACCCGGTCGGCCGTTTAGCACTTGGAGAGGGATGTCGCCGTCCGTTCGTGAGAGGGAAGCGGGGGTTTGGTTGGGATTTAGGCGGTATTTGAGAGGGAGTTGTTTCATGCCGAATTCTCCTCGCGGCGGTTTATGAGTGCCGTCTCCGCTTCGCCCGTTGCCAAAGTGATGTACCGGACGAACAAAGCGACTTTGTTAGCCTCGTTCAGACTTGTCCAAAGCGTTTGGGCGAAAGCCGCCATGTCGTCCTCTGTGGCTACCGGACACGGTTCACCGGCGAACGAGGGGAGCGGGTTGCCGTCGGATTGATAGGTGTGGATGAAGTGGCCCCGGCCGGGGAGGGGGGCGGCGTATTCGTAAAAGAAACGATGACAGGCGGCGGGGTCGCCGTCTGCGGATTTTAGGATGCTGAAGGTGTAACGCCCGTCCGGCTCCATCAGGCCGGAGATGCGGGGGGTGTAGTTGGGGGCATCCGGCTCAAAGGTGCGGGTGCGGAGGGCTTCTTCAAATGTGCCGCCCCGGATGAGGCGGTCGCAAATGGTGTCAGTCTGGTCGCCGTTGGTGACTATGGTGCGCTTGCCGACTGTGCGGACGGGGGCGTAGATGATGAGACTTGGGTCGGTGAGCTTTCGTTCGTCATAAGCCTGTGTGCGGATACCTGTGCCGTCGGGGACGAAGATGCGGTTGCGGCTGTTTTCGCTGCGGCCCATGATGAAATAGGCCAACACGGCACGAGAGCCGTCCGGCGTTCGACCGAGGAGAATGCCGCGGCCGGGGTATGGGTTTTGTGGTAGAAGCGCAGACAGATGTTGCAAGGCAGTTTACCCCCTAAGTAAAATAGAAGCGTAAAAACTCGATTGTACCGTAGAAATTGAGCAAGAGGCCGAAGAGCATGGGCGCGAGGTTCAAATAGATGGTGTCCTTCGGCGGCATCTTTTGGAGAATCAGCAACAGGCCGAGATAAATCGCCGGAAGCGCGTCTACCGTGTACCTTGCGCCGAATTGATGGCCGCCGAGTGTCCTGTGGAACGAGAAAGCCGCTAGGTGCATAAACACCAAAACGGGCAGGGTCAATATGAGAATTCGCTCTCGCGGTGCGCCTTTGCGCATATATAGTCGATTAACTTTAAAACAGTCTACAGATTTGGGAGGCTGCTTTACGCAGTTCAAGGATGACGACGCGGGTAGGCTTTCGCCCGGCAAGGAGGAAGACGCAGAAATGCGTAAAGCAGACCCCAAATCTGTGGGCGATTTTGAAGTTAATCGACTATACGCAAGTAAATAGATAACATAGCTGATGACAATCGGAGAAGCCACCCAGAAAGCGAAACTGCCGAACTGAGGGAATTCGCTTATATTGAAGTTGAAGAACATGCTCCTCAAATTGTCTAACATGCGGCCTGCATAGAACTGTCCGTGATAGTCCCGCATAAACTCGGGCAAATAGGTATGCCCGAACTCAAAAATGCTGCCGAAACGGGAATAATTCAGCCACATAAAGAATGCGCCCAAAATAAATGCGGGGATAGCAAACAGCAAAATCCGCTTTGCCGAAGAGACAAACGGCTTGTCCTCTCTTTTGTAAAGCAAATACAATATAACAGGCAAATATATAGCGTTGAACGGACGGCACCCCATTGCGGTACACAAGGCGAGCAGGGACAGGAGGGTGTGGTGTTTGTTGTCTGTCAGCGCATAGTAAAATGCCATGAGGGTAAACAGGAACGCCATGTTCTGCGTCAGATACCACACGGCACCCCAGAGGGAGATGTGCAAATAATTTGTCCCCAAAACAAGGAACAGGGCGAGCAATATAGCGTGCTGCTTGTTGCCCAACAATCGCTCCCCGAGCTTATAGGCATATGCAAGCGATAGCAGTGCTATTGCAAGGGCAATCGCATGGTCGGGTGTGTCCGTCCCCAAGAAAAACACAAAAGGGAGCATGACAACGGACGGAAGCGGCGGGAAACTGATATAATGTCGGCCTTCAAACAGAGCGGTCTCCAGCCAAGGGATATAGAACCCGATATCCAACCGCCCTCCTAACCAGCTTGCGGCCTGTATAGAATACGAGTTGAACACGTTAGAGGCCGTGATGCCAAAGTCGCCGGAAAATAGGTAAATGAGGCCGTATACCATTAGAGCGGCCGAGAAAATCACTACATATGGCATGTATTTGCTGTTCATCAACCTGTCCTGCGCCATGTGCGCACCTCGCCCCTACCCGAAATAAAACGTAAAAAATATAATCGTTCCATAAAAATTCGTCAGCAATCCGAACATCATCGGCACACTGTTCATCAGATAGGTGCGATTTGTCAGCCGCAGCTTACTGAGAATGAACAGCAAGCCCAAATAAATCGCAGGGAGCGAATCTGCCGCGTAACGGCTCCCGTACTGCCGCCCGCCGAGGGTGCGGTGAAATAGAAACGCAAACAGGTGCAGGCACACGAGCAGGGGGATGAGCCAAATCGTGACATCCCGCTCCCCTTTCGGCTTGCTCCGATAGCGGATGACGAGGTAGACCACGTAGCTGATGACCATAGGAGACGCCAGCCAGAACGCAAAACTCGTCCCGGGGCCGTGGAAGGGGAAGCCGTTTCGTATGCCGTAGGTGATGTCGAGCTCTAAGAACATCATCCGAAAGTTTTCCAAAATGCGGCTCGGGTGGAACTGGCCGTGGTAGTCCCGCACGAACTCCGGCAAGTAGTTGTGCCCAAACTCAAACACGCTGCCGAAACGGGCGTAGTTGAGCCACATGTAGAATGCGCCTAAGACGATGGCGGGGACGGCATAGAGTATCAGCCGTCTCGAAAAGCGGAAAAATGACAAGCCCTCCCGCTGATAGAGCAAATAAAGCACAAGCGGCAAGTAAATCGCGTTGAACGGACGGCATCCCATCGCCGCACAGAGGGCGAGCAGAGAGAGGATAGCGTGCCGCTTGCTGTCCGTCAGGGCGAAGTAAAAGGCCATCAAGGTAAACGCGAAGGCCATGTTCTGCGCCAGATACCACACCGCACCCCAGAGGGAGAGATGCAAATAATTCGTCCCCAAGATGAGGAACAGGCTGAAGAACATGGCATATTTCTTATCTTTGAGCACGAGTTCCCCGAGCTTATACGCAAAGACCAAAGACACCAGTGCGAACACGAGCGCGACCCAGTGGTCGGGCGTTGTATCGCCGAACAAAGTCACCAAGGGGAGCAACACGACAGAGGGAAAAGGCGGGAAGCTGATATAGTTCCGTCCCTCAAAGAAGGCAATCTCCAAATACACCCTGTTTTCTGGCAAATCCAAACGGCCCTGTAGCCACGAATGGGCCTGACGGGAATAATTATTGTACCAGTTGTGCGCCGAAGGGTGGAAGCCCTCGGAAAATATGTAGATTAAACCATAGACCATGAGCGCGGCGGCGAACAAGAGTAGATAGGGCATATATTTTTTGGAGAGCAACTTATCAAAATCCATGCGTCCGCTATGCCTCGTCAATCAGAACCCGCCGCCCCTCGACACGGAGCTTGCCGCGGCAGAACAAATCAATCGCACGGGGGAGAATCTCCCACTCGGCCTGTTCCATGACACGCCGCGCGAGACTCTTGGCCGTGTCGTCTTGCAGGACGTCTATCGCCTTTTGGAGAATAATGGGGGCGGTCTCCAATTCCTCTGTGACAAAATGAACCGTGGCCCCGGTGACTTTGATGCCGTGGTCGATGACCGCCTGATACAGCTCCGCCCCCTGACAGTCCGGTCCGCAAAAAGACGGGATGAGCGAGGGGTGAACGCTGATGATGCGGTTCTCGTATTCCTTGATAATCGGACGCTGGAGCAAATCCTGCGGGAAACCCGCCAAGACGACCAGTTCTACGTCCAAGTCGCCCAGCTTTTGCATCAGACCCGTGTTAAATGTCCGCTTGGTGGGGAAGGTGGTCACGTCTACCACGCTGGCGTCTATCCCCGCCGCTCTGGCCCTATCGAGGGCGTAGGCGTCCTGATTGGACGAGATGACTGCCACAATGTCGCAGTTTTGTATCTCGCCGAAGAGTTTCGCGGCGAGGATTGCCTGTAAATTCGTCCCCCCGCCGGAGACTAGGATTGCGGTTCTTACCATGGTGCTGTTCCCCCTGTGTCGCTATTGCACGTTATTCTTTATTATACCATAAATTCTGTTGCGACGCAAAAAAGTTCTGCCGCCCGCGCGGGCACGTTTCGGCAGGTGTTTGTAAGGGCGATTATTAATCGCCCGAGTTTGTGCAGTCTATTCCCATGAGGATAATTCTAACGCGAGATGCGGGCTAATCGTGTCTATACTGGGGTGTCGGTTTTTTGTAAAAGTTGTGATTGGTTGCTCCGCCTGCCCTTTTGTTTAGACGTTTGAGGCAAATGCCTCGCTCAAGCAAGCAACCTAAAACTTAGAGGGTTTTTCTGCGTCCATCATCTCTCCCACCGCGCCCTCATACCACAATCGACTGAGCGCAAGTCCCTCGGCGGGGACTGTCGGGCCGGTCAGTCTGCGGTCACCTTTTGCCAAGAGGGCGGGAATCTCCTCCGATGCGATTTTACCCTGCGACACGTAGAGCAGGGTGCCTATCATCGCCCTTGCCATATTGTAGAGGAAGCCGTTGGCGCAGACGCGGAGGGTTATCATGTCACCTTGCCGTTCTACGTCGAAATAATGCACGGTGCGCACGGTAGTTTTCGTTTGGGTGCCGACGCTGCGGACGGCGGCGAAGTCGTGGGTGCCGACGAAAGCGGCGGCTCCCTCGGCCATGCGTTCGTGGTCTAAGGGTTTGGGGTGAAAATAGGCGTAAGGGGCTAAGAAAGGGTCACGGATACGGGCGTTTAGAATTTGGTAGGTGTACTCCTTTTTGACGCACGAAAGAATGGCGTTGAAGTCCGGCTCGGCCTCGATGGCGGCTTCGACTGCGATGTCGTCCGGCAGCCTTGCGTTGAGAGCGAGAGGGAGGCGGTCGAGCGGGATTTTCGTGCTTGAATCGAAGCTCACGCAGTACACCCTTGCGTGGACGCCCGCATCGGTGCGGCCGCAGCCCACGGTGCGGATGGGTTCCTCGCATGTTGTCTCCAACGCACGTTCCAAGACCTCCTGAACGGTGATATCCTTCTCCTGCCGCTGCCAGCCGTGGTAGGCGGTGCCGCAGTATTTGATTCTGAGTGCCAGGCGTCTTTTCATCGTAACACCACCAATCCAATGACTGCGGCCAGCAGGGCTGCGCCTGTCAGTCCCGTGAGGGCATCTCGCCGACGGAATTTGAGGCCTCGCATCCGTGTGCGGCCCTCACCGCCGTGGTAGCAGCGGGACTCCATGGCGACGGCCAACTCGTCCGCGCGGCGGAATGCGCTGATGAAAAGCGGAATGAGTAGCGGGATGAGGGCCTTTGCCCGTTTGAAGAGGTTGCCCGTTTCAAAGTCTGCGCCCCTCGCCTTTTGCGCGCTCATGATTTTGTCCGTCTCCTCGATGAGCGTTGGGATGAAGCGCAGAGCCATGCTCATGATGATTGTCAGCTCATGCACGGGGACACGGATACGCTTGAGCGGTCCCATGAGACTTTCCAGCCCGTCCGTGAGTGACATGGGCGGGGTGGTATAGGTGAGGATGAAGGTTCCCATGACCATCATCACGATACGTACAACCAGAAACACCGCCCGATAGATGCCCTCGGCGGAGATGTTGAACACCCAGAAGCTCACTATCGGCTCGCCGGGGGTGAGAAACATGTTGAGCAGGCCCGTTATGGTGAGGATAATCAGGAGCGGCCGCAGACCTCGGAGCAAAAGGCGCAGCTTCACACGGGAGAGCGCAATCACCAGCCCCAAGAAACACGCCATTATTGCCATCGAAACCGCATCGTTCGCCGTAAACAGCGCGACGAGGTAGACCACGACCATACAGATTTTCGTCCGCGGGTCGAGGCGGTGGACGACGGTATCACCGGGGAAATATTGGCCGAGCGTGATGTCACGAAGCATTCGGACCACCCCCCTTTAGCGTTAGGATGGCACGGGCCGCTTGTTCTACCGTAAAAATATTCTCCGGCAAATCAAGCCCCATAGCGCGCAGGCGCATAGCGACACGGGTGATTTCCGGGACGTCCAAGCCCATTGCGTTGAGTTCCGCGCTCCTTGCAAACACCTCATTGCGGGTGCCTTGCATGGCGATTTCGCCGTCGTTCATGACCACGATGCGGTCTGCGGTGCGGGCAATTTCTTCCATGCTGTGGGTGACGAGGATGACGGTGGCATCCGTCTCCCGATGAAAGCGGCGAATGCCTGACATAATCTCATCTCTGCCGCGGGGGTCTAACCCCGCCGTTGGTTCGTCCAAGATGAGCACCTCGGGGCGCATGGCCATGACTCCGGCGATGGCGGCACGCCGCTTTTGCCCGCCGGAGAGGGCGAAAGGGGATTGTTGGAGCAGTTCTTTTGTCAGCCCCGCCAGCGCGGCGGCTTCTTCGACACGGGCGGCGATTTCGCCTGTGTCCAAGCCCATGTTTTTGGGACCGAACGCGATGTCACGCTCTACTGTCTCCTCGAAAAGCTGATATTCCGGGTACTGGAACACCAGCCCTACACGGAAACGGACGCGCTTGGTCGTCTGCTTGGATGCGTGGATGTCCTCGCCGTCAAAGAAGACTGTGCCGGACGTGGGCGGCAGGAGGCCGTTGAGGTGTTGGATGAGCGTAGATTTTCCGCTGCCCGTGTGGCCGATTAAGCCGATGACCTCGCCTTTTTGCGCGTGAAAATCAACGCCCCGGATGGCCGTGCGCTCGAATGGGGTGCCTACACTATAGGTATGGGTGAGGTTTTGGGTGCGGATGAGCATGGGGAATCCTCCGTGGGGTTGGTTGTAGTGCGCACCGGGTTTTGTTTTTCATACCGTTGCGGGACCGTGCGCCGTAGGGGGTGTTTCAAAACATTTTCTACGGAAACGTTTTATAGATTGCCTCGGCGCAAGCGTTTATCGTTAAAGCGTCCACGGGGACATCCACACCCGATTTACGCAGTTCGTGCAAAAGGGCGGTTGTCGGCGGAACGGTTAGGCCGAGTTCGGTTAAGCGGTCTGCTTGGGTGAATACGGCTTTCGGCGTATCATCCATCACAATCTCGCCCTCGGACATGACAACCAGATGGTCGGCGTCTATGCACTCGGACATGTGGTGGGTGATGAGGACTATGGTGATACCGTGTTCTGCATTGAGGCGGCGGACGGTGTCCAGCACCTCGCGGCGGCCTATGGGGTCGAGCATGGCGGTGGGTTCGTCCAATACGATGCACTCCGGGCGCATGGCAATGACACCTGCGATGGCGACACGCTGCTTCTGCCCGCCGGAGAGCAGGTGCGGGGCGTGGCGGCGGAGGTCGTACATGCCGACGGCTTTCAGGGCATCGTCCACCCGTTGACGGATTTCCGCAGGGGGGACGCCGAGGTTTTCGGGGGCAAAGGCGACGTCGTCCTCGACCGGAGTGCTGACGATTTGGTTGTCCGGGTTTTGGAACACCAAGCCGATGCGGCGGCGGACTTCTAAGATGGTGGCCTCATCTAATGTGTCCATGCCGTCTACGTAGACCTTGCCGCCGGAGGGGAGAAGGATACCGTTGAAAAGCTTCGCCAGCGTACTTTTCCCGCTGCCGTTTGCACCGACCACGGCGACGAATGTGCCGCGTTGGATGGTGAGGTTTATTTCCCGAAGTACCGGGGCGGCGGCGGACGGTGTGCCGAGGGCGCCGCTCTCTGCGGCATGGTAGGTGAATGTGAGGTTTTGGGTTTGGATTAGATTTGGCATGGGGACTTCCTCTTAAGTGGAAAGTTAATAGTGGACAGTAGAAAGTTAAGGGCGGGGGTGTAGGGGCGGCCATTAGCCGTCCGTGCCCCTAGAGTGTGTTTTGAAACCGAAACGTGCGGGCGCGCAGTATGCGCCCCTACATTGGGTTGGCTGGTTTTTGGATGTGGCACATGCCCATAAGATGCGAAGGCTCCTTTTTCAAAGGAGCTGTCAGCGCAGCTGACTGAGGATTGCCCTTGCCCAACGTAGGGGTCGATGCCCACATCGACCCGTGTGGGGCGTTTTGGCATTCGTTGTAGGGGCGACGTCTACGTCTCCCACCGACATGTCGCGCCGCAGGGGAGGATTAGGCCGCTCTCTGTCACGGGGAGGCCGAGTTCTCGGCTCTCCGAGCTTCCGCCGAAGCGTTTGGTGAACACACTCTCGCTGATATACGTCAGCACCGAGGGGCTTAGGCCTGTGGTGTAGGAATTGATGATTACGAAGCTCGGATTTTCGCTGAGCACGCCGCTCACGAGTTCTACAAACGGATACAGGCTCTCCTCCAGCTTCCACACCTCACCGTCGGGGCCGCGGCCGTAGCTGGGGGGATCCATGATAATGCCGTCGTAGCGTTTGCCGCGGCGGATTTCACGCCCGACAAACTTGATGCAGTCGTCTACAATCCAGCGGATGGGGGCATCGGCGAGACCCGAAAGACGGGCGTTTTCTTTTGCCCAGCTGACCATGCCTTTGGCCGCGTCTACGTGGCAGACCGTCGCCCCTGCCGCCGCTGCGGCGACGGTCGCGCCGCCTGTGTAGGCGAAGAGATTGAGGATTTGCAGGGGACGGCCTGCGGTTTGGATTTTTTCCCGCATCCAGTCCCAGTTGGCGGCTTGTTCGGGGAAGAGACCCATGTGTTTGAAGTTCATTGGGCCGACTTGGAAGGTGAGGTCGCCGTAGCGTACCTGCCAACGCTCCGGCAAGCGGCCTTTTTGCCATTGACCGCCGCCTGTTTTGCTGCGTTCATAGCGTCCGTCGCAACCCAACCAAGCGGGGTTTTCGCGCTTCGTCTGCCAAATGGCTTGGGGGTCGGGACGCACGAGGGTTTTACCGCCCCAGCGTTCCAGTTTTTCACCGTCAGCGCAGTCGATGACTTCTATGTCTGTCCATTTGTCGGCTATCCACATGGCAATTCCTCAACTGTAGGGGCGGCATTCTGCCGCCCGCTGTCTTTGTAATTGATATGTACGGGCGGCAGAGTCCCGCCCCCACAAAACGTTAGTTTACCATTTTTTGTCCCGATTGGCAAGAAAAACGGCTCGGAGCGGTTGCTCCGAGCCGTTTTGTATTTTGCTTAGCCGATGAATCCGAAGAATGTTGTGGTGTTCAGGATATCGCAGCGGAAGCTTCTGTACACCGTACCTTGACGGCCTTGGGACTGGAATACGATGGGAGCGGTGGCGACACGCCCGCCGTCTAACACCCATTGGGCGTTGGCGAAAGCACGGTCAGAAATCGGAATCCGAACACCGCGTGCGGCCCAAGGATATTGGCCGGACTGGTGGATGATGCCGTGAATCGTCGTGGGCGGGAACGAAGGGTGCGCAACACGGTTGACTACAACTTCGGCCACCATTCTCTGATGGTCATCGCAGAGCCAGTTGGAACCGGCTTCGATTTGGATGGTCAATGCCAACCACCAGAGGTCGTCTTGTGTGTGGCCGGTCGGAGGTGCCGCAGTAGGATTCCCGCCGCCACTACCGCCTGTCGAACCGCCACCGCCACCACCACTAGTGTTGCGGGTGACCGGCTCTTCCCAGACAGGAGCCGGGGTACCGTCGAAAGGTGCCATGTGCAGGACGCTGGCCCATCCGGCGAGTTCGCCGTCCGTTACGTTCAGCCAGCCGTCAGCGTTCCGACCGAGAGATGTTACAATGGTACCGTGGGCGAAAGAGCCGATGCGCTCATACTCCCGCTCCGGCCCTTCCCGCAGGTTCAGGCTGGATGCAACGATTTGGAACTGGAGCGTCTCGCCGTTCAATTCGGTGATGCCGAGTGCTACAATATAGTCGGCAATCTCTACGGCGATTCTGTAGCCCGTGTATTCGCTCTCGAAGAATTCGGTCGCGGTTGCGTCCAAGTCTTCGGCCTCAATCTGGCGGTTCCATGCGGCTTCTGCCGCTGTGCCGTCCTCGCCCGTACGGGCGGCGGCCAGCATGGCTTCCAGATTTTCTGTATCTATTGTAGTGTCTTCCGTCTCCGGGGCATCGTCTGCGGCTGCATCGGCCGCTATGGCCACGGGCGCGGCCAAGAGGACGAGCAGTAGAACAATACAAATCAATCGTTTTAATCGTATCATACCTGTCATTTCTCCTTACGAATGATTAACAATTTGAAATTCATTTGTAACCATTTGTAACGACTATACCACAGGCTGCTCCAAAAATCAAGCACTTTTTTCTGAAGACGATTATGGTAAACCGCACTTTTCGGCAGCGATCGCGCTTGGTTTGGATCGGATTTTTCGGTTTGGTGTTATTTTTTGTCGTAATTTCGATTTCCTTGCCCTGCGATTTTGTGCAGATAATTGGATAACTGTTTTTATGTAACCCTATCTTTGTGTATTGTGCGCAGAGTGGTAGTGGGCACTATATGTGGTGGGCGTGTGCCTGCTTGTTATTCTGGGCATAGCGAAGAATCTTGCACGCGAGCATGTATGAACATCAATGGCCAACCGCCCCGCGCCGGAAAACAAAACCGCCCTCTCAAACGAGAGGACGGTTCATCATTCATCCAAAATTCTAATACATCAAATTAATCAGCAGCGTAATCACAGCAAAACCGCAGGCGACCCACTTTGTGAGTTTTGCCAACCGCTTATCGAGCGAGCGGCCCTTGTTCTTGGACATAAAGGTGTCTCCACCGCCACCTGAAATCGCCCCGGAAAGCCCCGCGCTCTTGCCGGACTGGAGCAGAATTACCGCAATCAAAAACACAGCGGCGAGCATGTGGATGATGCTAAGTGCCAGTACCATCAGTCATTCATTCCTTTCAAAATCGATCATCGTCAAAACATCATAGCACAAGTCGTACGCAAATTCAAGTCTTTTTTCAACGAATTTCTTGCCAAGCGGGCAAATTCGTTATATGATAGGAGGCGAAACAAAGAAAGGGAGCAAAACATATGAGAAAAATCATCGCTCTAATCTTGGCCGCTGTACTGCTCATCGGCATCCTCGGCGGCTGCAGCCTATTCTTCTTGGATGACGACAGACCCGCCGAAACGCCGGCACCCGCTACGCCAACGCCGGAGCGCGAACTGCCGACCGTTGGAGCGGAGCGTGACCCGGTGGAGTTTGAAATCGTCCGCGACTTGACGGGGCTAAACCTCATCGACCACGACCTCGGCAACAGCGCGTTGCTGGAACTCGCCGCGCTGCGGGCGGTCTTGGGCAGAGAGATTGCCGATATCGTCATTCTCAGCGTCGGAGATTTTGACGAGAGCAACGGATTTATCTTCAGTAACAGCGAGAGTTGGGCAGTCGGGCTGTTCTATTTTGCCATGCGGCATACAACGGCTGCGGATACGGTTATCCGCTCATTGGAAATTGACATGGACGATGGATTCATTGAGCCGGACTCTATCCTTACCGTGGGGCCGGTACGCACCGCCGCGGACGGAGAGACGGCGTCGTTGGCTGTATTGGAAGAAAATATATTCGGTGACGTATTTCTTCATATTTATCTGGCGCAAAATGTTCCCGACAGCACCGAGGTTGTGCTTTTGGATATTTTGATTGTAATAGGGTTCTTGGAGGAAGAGGATCACCGCATCCTAACCGAACTCAGTACCCACCTCGGCATCGACCTGCACGCCTACATCGAAGCGTTTGCCGGACATCTGCTGCCGGATGAGGTGTTCTAATGTACTTCGACACCCACGCCCACTACGACAACCCCCGCTTTGACCTCGACCGCAGGGAGCTGTTGCAGAGCCTGCCCGAGCACGGCGTAACCCTCGTATTAAACCCCGGTTTTGACCTGCCCTCCTCCCGCACGGCGATTGGTTTGGCGGAGGACTATCCCCACATCTACGCCGCCGTGGGTTTTCATCCGCACGATTCGAGTAAATTCCGAGAGGGCGACTTAGAACGGCTGGAAACCCTCACTCGCCATCCAAAGGTAATGGCCGTGGGAGAAATCGGTCTCGACTACCACTACGACCACTCGCCCCGAGATATCCAGCGGCTGCGATTTAGGGAACAGATGGGCCTCGCCCGTAAAGCAGGACTCCCCGCCATCGTTCACCAACGGGAAGCGGCGGAAGATACGCTGGAAATTCTGCGTGACTGCAAAGATGTCACCGGCGTCGTCCATTGCTTTTCCGGCAGCGTGGAGACGGCCAAGGTCGTCTTAGATTTGGGCTGGTATATCAGCTTTACGGGTGTCATCACCCACAAAAACGCCCGCAAGAGCCACGAGGTCATTCAATACATGCCGAGAGAACGGCTGATGCTGGAGACCGACGCGCCCTACATGGCCCCCGAGCCGTTTCGCCGCCATCGCAACAGCTCACTCTATATGCCGCAAATCGCGGAGGCAGTCGCGGCACTATGGGGCATCACTACGGAGGAAGCCGCCGCCATTACGATGGAAAACGGCAAGCGGTGTTTCAGGATTTCGTAGGGTGCGATGCCCTCGACGCACCGCTCGATCCAAAAATATATTCAAATCTTGCAGGGGACGCAGTCCTCCTATTAATTCAATGTCCTTGCGTGTACCGCAAAGGCTTCTAAAACTACGCCGGGCGGCATACAATGCTCCATCAACACCAAAGGAGCGATTGCCCATGAAGCCCATCCCCGCCGGCACGCACACCCTGCCGCCTCTGCCCTATCCCTATGACGCGTTAGAACCCGTCATCGACGCGAAAACCTTGGAAATCCACCACGACAAGCACCACAAAAAGTACGTGGAAGACCTCAATCAAACAGAACTCGCCCTCGTCAAAGCCGGAGAGCAGACCGACTGGCATATGATACCGTTTTTGGAGGAACAACTCGCCTTCAACGGCTCCGGCCACATCCTCCACAGCGTGTACTGGACAAACATGACCCGCCCCGGCACAGGCGGCGAGCCGGGGAAGCACACACTATCCTACCTCGACTGGTACTTTGGCAGCCGTGCGACGTTCATGGCGCAATTCGCCGCAACGGCAGGGAAAGTGCAAGGTTCCGGTTGGGCAATACTGGGTTACAACACCGCCTTTTGCCGCTTGGAACTGCTGCAATGCGAGAAGCATCAGAATTGTATATTGCAAGGCACCGTTCCCATCCTCGTCTGTGATGTGTGGGAACATGCCTATTATCTCAAATACCAAAACGACAGAGCTGGCTACATCAGCCGCTGGTGGGATTTGGTGAATTGGGCTGATGTGGAAGCGCGGTTTTTACACGCGACGCGGGGGAAGTTGCCGCTGGAGGCGTTGGCAGTATGATGGGTGTTTGACGGGGCGGCCGTGTGTGCCCGCCCTCAGACTGGAGACAAACCCGCTTCGCTGGGCTTTGTCTTCCAAAAGAACCGGCCTGCGGGCCGGGTCGCTGCGGCGGGCTGTGGTGTTTGTTTTCAGGCGCATGTCCTGAAAACAAACGGATTCCACC
>Ga0131853_10012279_pt1 | contig 15690 bp, 8 predicted proteins | sample TergutLab28metaG_FD_92764 | JGI IMG/M metagenome (GOLD analysis project Ga0131853, IMG submission 92764) | Labiotermes labralis P1 segment gut microbial communities from Petit-Saut dam, French Guiana - Lab288 P1 (version 2) (version 2) | ecosystem: Host-associated > Arthropoda: Insects >...
ATCGAGAAGAATGAGATGGGCTGGGCATGTAGCGCGTATGGGTGAGGAGAGGGGGGTGTATAGGGTCTTGGTGGGGAAACCGGAGGGAAAGAGACCACTGGGGAGACCTAGGCGTAGATGGGTTAATAATATTAGGATGGATCTCCAGGAGGTAGGATGTGGGTATATGGACTGGATTGGGCTGGCCCAGGATAGAGACAGGTGCCGAACGCTTGTGAGTGCGGTAATGAACCTTCGGGTTCCGTGAAATACGGGGAATTTCTTGACTAGCTGCAAACCAGTTAGCTTCTCAAGAAGGACTCTGCACCATGGAGTAAGTAAGTAACGGAACCCTTAGGTAGGTCGGAAATTGTTCGCACTTAGTTAAAGTATGGATAAGTAATACGCTTTAGGCTTCATTTTATAAACAAATTCTTAAGTTTTCACATTCGTACCGTGCGTCTGGATATTATCAAAGTTTTATTTATTCACCAACTGATGCACTGATGAGTTGTCTTAAAAAACAATATTAAAATTTACATGAAAGCAGCTGTTTTAATGTAAATTTTAATATTGTTTTAAGACAACTCGCTAGTGCATCAGTTAGTAAATAAATAAATAAATGTTTGATAAATTCTGCAGTGTTCAGAAAATACATGCACTGAACATATTAAAAAACACAAGTAAACCACAATTTGCATTCCTTTTTATTAACTGAGGTACACGTCCAAAACATCCCAGTTTTCCCTAACAATAGCAGTTCCCTTTATATCGTCCTCATAGCGTACTCTTATCTGTCTTCGGGAGAGATATTTTTCATATTTTTGCCATTAACATGCTTGTCAATTTACTTCATTTTAGGCTTTAATATTGAAGACTTTAATGTAAATAATACATGGAAATTATTATATAACCTTTATGTAACAAACTTTCAGACTGTAAGTGAAGTCAAGTCGCTCTGTGAGTGTCGCTACAAATTTTAAAGCAAACGATAATAAGTTAAAACCACAGTTAAAATTTCATGAAGGCGTGTTCTGGAACTGGCACTCTTCAGGGACTCCACTCTTTTATAGCGGAAAACGTGTCATGGTGCTGTTTTCTTTTTTACGTTTGGGAATAACATAGGAATATGATGTAACCTCACGGGATTTGCTGCTCACATCACATTTATTTATATGACTGTTAGAGTTAGGCGTGTCTCTGCACCATATACGTACTTTCATTATTTGGATGTCACGGGGTGGAATGTGTGGGCACACCCAGCTGCTGATGCACAAGCTGTTTCGGTTACTGTAAACCAACGTTCTGCTGTCGGCCAGGCCGCGTTCAAGCTGATGGCTGCCTGCTGTATGCATTTTCAATGCTGCTAGGTAAAAGTCACTTCAACCGCGGCCACTTCCATAAACATTCCTTCGTATTATTTACTACTGAGTTTAGAATATATAATGGAGAAACGTCCCTGCAAGTGCGCATTCCGGCGGAAAATTCTAATTCTTCTGGCCTCTGGGCGGCGTAATTTCGCTTCATTGATTTTTAAACTCATTCTGTGTGGATATCTGATCAGTCCTTTAAAGTATGATAAATTTCAAGTATTGAGGCACCAAAGTAACAAAAGAAAATTAAAATCGTGGCCAAATTACGCTGCAGTTTCTAAGTTCTCATATCACTGTTGGTGAAGATTTAACCGTCTTGGAGAATGAAGCCATGTCGACAAGTGAAGGGTTGCTTTCTTCATCTGCAGGGCCTAGCAGTCCAAAAGCAGAAGTAATGCTGTACCTTGTAGGGAGAGCCCGCGCGCGGGTAGTTATGCAACAGTCCATGCGACAATACATTCAGGAAGACCTGACGCTCATATTACGAAGGTTTCAAATTCGGAGAATGACTTCTGTCATTCTGTCTAGAATACGTCTCTTCCCTTGTTCTATTTGCAACGTAGATATTGTAATACAAAGGTCTAAAACTAATGGTTTCCTGCGATTTTAAGCTATTTAATAAATGAGTCTACTATTTTAAAGGAGGTACAGTGCGTTAGAACTTCAGCGGAAAGAACAGAACGACAAAGTTACACGTGAAAGAATTTTATACTTTGCTCTGTTCACTACACAGTGTTATACCTTATTGAAATAGAAGAGAATCAGATAGGTTTAATTAGTGACGCATATGGGAGAACTTACGCTTTATCGCCATGGAAAATAAGTTCCATTTTTGTTCTTCATTTGGTGAACATTGCGGTTAACTTACTCTGACATGTGTAATTGAAGTAGCATTGGGAAAGGAGAAATGCGTACAAAATTTAGTCTAAGATGTTGAGGCAAGTGGTCGCTCTTGAACATAAGAGAAGAATACAGGCCAATATGAATACAAACCTTAAACACCTTGAGCGAGAGTAGACGTTTCAATGGAAGTGCCTCAGGATAAATGTCAGTGATGTAATGTGGCGACGTAAGAAATTGGCTTTTTGTGCGATGCGCGTACGGCGAAACGGTTCAGGTAATGCATGCTAAATGAAATTGACCTAACAGACGTAGGACGTAGGTCAGGGAGAATTATTTATATAGGTTAATTAAAAATGTTGTTTCAATTTTTACAGTTGTGTTTTTTGCAGGTTGAAATAAATCGTATTGCGTAGAAAGCTTTTCTCTGAAAAAGACAATATGGCTGAAGTTTTCACGTTCACATGAGTACTGTTATTCACATAAATCATTTGAAGTAAACACAAATATTGCGATGAGTCCCTTTATTTTCAAAATTACAGCAACACTTGTTATGTCTGAATATACGCCATTCAAAACCATATATTGTACTTCTATCGACGCGACACTTCTCGAAACTGGAGCGTGATTTATCTTCTATTGAAGACCCAAACAGCTTAATTCTCTGGATCTAGAAATATTCTAACAGATTATAGTCTGTCACGAATATTTTCAACAGCGCCTTTGAATCAAGTAAAATACTCGCATATCAGGGTAAGATTGTTCCGGTACACGTCATGAAAGCGAATTAGTGGAGGTATAAATCCATTCATTCTTAATCTTGACGTTATTTGGAGAGGCATAGTTCGCTTTACGCCATAACCAATTTACGTGTGGGGAAAGAGGCCCAGTTACCCCTCGAACAGAAAACTGGATGGAGCCTAGCGTCATTCTCGACGTTATTGGGGAGGACAAAATTCTCTTGTCTCTACCGAGAACCGAAGAGCGATTTGTCAGTCGCCGAGGTGATAACCTAATCAGTATACCGACTGAGCTATCCAGGCTTCCCAAAATATTTGCACATTTGCCTACAAATCTGAAATATATACTTCGGGTTTTCAGGTATTTAAATCCACATGTGTATACCAATAATAACGATGTCTAACAACATTAGTTAGGAGATACTAATGTTGAAAATTACGTGTAACTGAAACAAGGTTTCTTTGAAGAAAACAGGACAGTATTTTCTTAAAATATAAGCATTTTAAGAAAGAAACATAATGATTGACTTAAGGTGTTGGGAAATTAAGTAGTCGTAGGCCTCAATATAATTAGTGACTCTGTATATTTTGTATTTGTTTGCGTTTTACTTACGTGTATTGGACTACTAGCAAAACAGCGCGAGGTCACGTGACAAGTTTGGTAAATGTCTGCAGTAAGCTAAGAATAAATATAATCAGAATCAATGTCGATATTTTCTAACTGCTTCTTTCCGCAAAATTCGAAGTATGAAGAGAGTCTAAGCATTTCCATATTTTATTACTTTATTGTAGCTTATACGTATTTGTGGAATGGAACGACTTCCCATTTCGTACTAGCCCTGATACAACTTTCATGAGAGTGACAGCCATTAAAATGGAGCAGCTCCCATATTCTCTGTAACTTCTTTCTTTTATGGACCCTTAAGGTGGGGATGGGGTTATTATCATTCACAAAAATGAGAACGCGTACTGTCGCAAAACACCGGAATACCTGGAGTTAATCAAGAGAGGAAGAGATAAAACACCGCTCTGCTTTATTTCCCGCGTTCAATAAAAGCAAGACCTACAGTAAGCCGGGGAGGGCTGGAGAGGAAAGGGAGAGGAAATCATAAAACTGACATGAGGGCAGAGGGAAGAGAAAAGAAAGACAGATTTCTGTGGAGGCCAATTTTGTATCTTGCTTCACAGGTGTATAACCCAGTCTCATTTAACTTGAATACGTAAAGTCACTCCTAAAGAATGGAACAAGGAGAGAGGCCTACTGGCTTTGGGTCTGTTGCGCCCTATAAAATAATGCAGTGTGAGGTTTGGAATTCTCAAGGAAGTCACACAGAAGATTAAATCCCATTGTCTATGTGTGGCCCTGTATGACTTGGCATTTGAGTCATCTTCAGAATGGAAATTATTACCCTGAAGACTGAGATAGTAGGTTGACCCAAGTGTTGGTAATTCTGTGCCAAATCACATGGCGTCACATCGCAGAAAAAATGATATAAAATTTAAAAAAAATTAAAGTAATCATGTAACAATTCTGGTACCAGGATCTTGCCGAGCACTGGTAGTGTATTTCAATGTTAAGAGGGATGAATTTAACCCTGTAACGTGCCATAAAGTGACGGTGGGAGTTAGGGGTATAGTTCTACTTTTTTTTTAACCTCGGTGCTAGAGGGAGGTGGGTGATTAACGCCACGCTCCCACCTTTTTTACCCACGGGGAAGAGACCCTTTCCCCACCGTACAGGAGTCTGTTTGGGCCTCAGAGCCGGTCTGGACGGTAGCGGAAAATATCGCCCCTCCCCCACCCGGATTCGATCCCCGTACCGTCCAGCCTGTAGCGAGTCGCTACACCGACTAGCGTATTTCAGGGTTATGCCAGTGTTGTTTCGTCTCGGAGTAAGCAAGCAGTTCAGCCCTTCGTATTCATTTCTGCGGTTTTCAAAGAAGTTCTGTTTCTAACGGATGAAGCTAGTATTCGTGATTCTTGAACGGTAGAACTGCACGATTCGATTGTAATGCACACTTCAACTGTGAACCGCGTGGACGAGCCGACACAGTGAATAGGCTAGATCACCGAAGAATCGGTGTTTGATTTTCGGCGAAGGCTGAAATTTTTTTCATAGCTAGCGTTCACGGACCGGTACAGGTGGGGTTACACGTGAGATTAAAGCTAGCGAGAGTCTCTGTTAGCTACTGGCGCTCTCTCACGTGTAACTGCCTTCGAAAGCAGACTCTCAAAATAGTCGTGGTAACATCGCTGAGAGTCGGGTTGACATCACTTCCTTTGTCTGTATAAAGCAGACCATGCTGCTCTCAGTTGCCCTCTCAACTACAACAAAACAGTCAGTAGAGCTGAGAGCAACTTGCGAGCAGCTACACGACTGGCGATAAAGGAAGGAAAGACAATGTTGATATATGGCACAACCGGTCGGGAAAACGGCCACATGTATTGTAAATTTGTCGAAAAGAACTTATATTTTCAACAAGCGAGGCGTTAAACACTACTTCGACTGAAGTGCAATGCAAAATCTATAACTTTCAAAATAAATTTCCTATATTGTGCTCCATATACTGTATTAATGATCTCTATAGTTCCTTGCATGAAATGGAGAATACTTTTAAATTGCATGCACTTCGTATGTGGTCCTGCGAAGTGTTTTACAATGCAAACTTGCGACAATAGTAACCATTGTAACTTGTATTTGGGATGTTCGTCCGAGACGCCGACTACGTTCAGCTCCTTCATGCTCTTCCTCATTCCTTCCAATCAGATTCTAGGAGAGTACGCCTAACTTAAAATTCTACGTCCTTTCAAATTCAGTATTCGCTGTCATCCAAACATTCGACACTACATAGTCTACTTACTGAAAGTACCATTAAATCAAGTACAATTAAATAAATAATTACAAAGAAATATTTTTCTTGGTACTTGTACCATGTTGGACGAATAAATTTCAATATTTACCTAACATATGTATTCACATGATACAAATGTTTTTAAGTAATATATATTCAATACATTTAACTTTAGCACAAAACTTTCATTTACCGTTCCTCCTACTATTCATAAGTAACCCCAAAACACGGCAGGTGCTAGTTTTTCTTCGTGAAAGCAATCTTTGTCTTGTCAGTGACTGACACGTACTGAACTTCCTCGATTCACCCCAGTGATTTCATAAATAGCTGATTCGATCGCAGACATGTTCTTGTTCTCAGAAATAGCAAAAGTTAAATATCAAGTATAAAACAAATTCGTATTCTGAGAATTCTCGCAAGTCCCCGCCGCACACAACACTTTCACGAGGCAGCTCGCTAGGAATTACTCTCACCTTTAAGCGTGGTTGCTAGGTACTTTCGATAGAACTCGTGAAAGTTTGCTCTCACGTGTAGGTGCGGCCTTGGTCCCAAGGAACCTTAAATTCAATAGGTAAAATCTATCCGAACACAGACCTAGACAGGCCCTTAGGGTTCCAGAAGGGTGAGGGTCCCAGAATTTCTAGACAGTCGGCACATGAAGGTGGCAAAGGTGTCAGCCCTACGCACCGACCGCTTTTATCCCCACACACCTAATAGACAATGCTGGCACTCAAATCTGTTGGAGGCTGAGTCGACCCCAGGGCCACATTGCGGCCGGAAAGGTTAAGCCAAAAAGAATCCTACCCCCTTGGAAAGCGAAATCACAACCTTTCGGCTTGTAGCGCAGTGCCTCAACCAACTGCACCACCATGTACCCCCCCCCCCCCAAATTCGGTGGGTACTGATGGTTATTATCAGTGGGCTGAAGCTCTTGGGGCACATGACTGAACAGCCGCCTTATTCCAGTGTTAAAATTTAACAAAGGCTGTTGCATAATTGATGAAGCACAGGTATAACTTCTCCGTTTGGCAGCTCAGAAATGGATGTTATTGTATTTTATAGGTGAAAGAAACAGAAAAGTAGAGGAAACATACCTGGTCATCGTTCCGTACATGTATCAAAGCAAAGCTAGCTAAGCCTGCTTACAGAATAGTATTATGAAATCTTAGGCTAGAATAGGGGATAATTATAAGAATATATCACGATGCCCGTTCCTCTGAATGTCAAATTCGAATTTCAAGTAGGGGATAAGTGTATATTATGTGGCGTCGCAGACCTCCAGAGAGAGAGAGAGAGAGAGATAGAGAACTGTAGTCAGCAAATGTGCGATGCAACTGCCACTATCTTATGCAGCTCACCCAGTAATAATCATAAAAGTATGGTTATACTGTGCGAGAAATTTTTACCACACATAATATTGTTTATCACGGGATGATTTTTATTCTTTTCCATGGAAATCATGTTGGATGCAATGAAAGGTGTTGGAATGCATGTCAGTTTTTATAACAATTTAGACCTTTACCTGGAGAAATAAGAATCGCTTCGTACTCTGTCCCTCTCTCTGTGTACTCTTAGAAGAAACCCACGTCGAGATTATGTTTCGGGCACAAATGAAAATAAACACATAACATATAGCAGCAAACAGAATTGCCGTCATTATTTACCAAGAAATACGAATATTGGCTATTATCTATTGTGTTATTATTTTTCATTATTTTTACTTCAGTCTCTATTCCCAGAACTTTTACATTTCTCAGAGTGCATATTCAGGTGAAAACGCAATAACTTTGTGTCCTTGAAGTCTTACATTGTGGCATAAAACAGGAGGTCGATGGAATCTTCATGTGCGGGAACCGGAGATAGAATTGTTATGAGGGTAATTTGGTTGTATGATTAACTGAGAAACGCGGTATGATCTCGTATGTGTTGGTGAAGGCAGAACTTCACGCATTGTTAACCTCGCCACTAGATGGAGGGCAATGTTCGGTTTGACACCCCAATCCTTTCAATCCCGAGGAAAATATCCCCATTACCCACTGTATCAGAGGCTGCGTGGAACCCAGAACCGGGCTGGACGCCTCAGGAAAAAATAAATATTCCTTCAACCTTCTGGATGTATTCCTTTTCTACAGGACGCCAGCCCATAATCTTATCACTAATGACCAGCGTATCCCAGATCAATTAGAAATTAGAATTTTATGCTATCTCTTGCACTTAAAACAACATTCTACTAATAACACGCAGGTGCTCAACAACCAGAACGTTGACGGTAAGATGTCCAGGTCACGTTCTGTGGACAGATTAGTTGTGACGTTGAGGAAGTTAAGAATTACTCACTGGAGACATATTGATGATTTGCTGACATTTCAGTCACGCCAAGTCATACTTCAGAAACAGGTCACGCGATTGCGTGCCTCTTTCAGAGCACCGAGAATCGAACCTCGGTGCTTACTGATATTTTCTGAATGTCTAAAATTCCACGTGTATACAACAGCCTGATTTGACAGTTGCTAATGATGTTGGAGTAACTGAGTATGATCGATCGGGGGAAGAAATCATAGGTCCTTCTTTTTTATAATGTTTATATTCCTGTAATTTTTTCCCTTTATATCCTTGTTTCATTCAGTAATGGAAGTCCTTCCTGAGACTTTCCAAAAAATATTGCTATCGATGGGGGAGTGGGCACTCGAGTTCCTTTTCTGTGCCTGTGTCTCAAGGTTTTAAGTTCAGCTTTCTCTTACATGCGCTTAAGGTTTAAATTCTTGATTAACTCTTCGCTCAGAAGTCCATGAATTTTGAATTCTTGATCCTAACTTCCGTTTGTAAGCCCGTGTGTTACATAACACGGCGCACATGGGGGGGGGCTAACGTCGTAAATATCTGTAGAAATATTATCGAAATAAGGCGTTTATGTAAGATTTACGCCGAAGCAACAGAAGAATGGCAAAAAATGTAATAAGGGAGCAGAAATTCATATTTTAAAACTCCAAAAACCAGTGCCAAATGATCTGCACCGATATCGCACACAATATCTCAGGCCCAGCGAAAAAAATCTGCACATAAAAAAAATTCAAGCTCAGTTCTCCTTGTTGTATGTATCAGACAATATTTTCTACAGACCCATTGAAGACTTTCTTTACTCTTTAGTGTATCTGAATAATCAAAGCAGCAAAAATCCTAATATAGGTCAGTCACCCAAGGGTATTTGTTTAGACACGACATCAAAGATTGGTCCGAAACAACAAACCTGCTCTGCTGCGAGTGGAATCCAAACCGTTGTGTTTCAAATACGCCTGGCCTAGCCTCATCAATATACTAGCAAAACACATCCAAAATAAATTAATGTCAATGAATCGCTGAAAATTTTCTGGCAATACTCGGTAAATTACACATTATTTTGCTCCTATCTATTTACAGCCGAAGCGCTAAGTCTTACCTCTTCATACGCAGGAATTCGTGTTGCGTTTACTGACGCCTACACCAGATGGCAGTAAGTGCCGGAAAATTTTGTCGTCATGAAGCAGTGTGGTGTTTCTTTCGCACTGCAGTCTCGATCTTCACCGTTATAAGTTATCTCGAGACAGCTGTCACTATTTATCTAGCGAGCTGCCTTTTTAAGATGTCTTAAAGTTCGTATCCTGCAGACATACTGGGTTATTTTGCGGTTCACCCAAGGACAATAATGGAGGCGGCTGAATCAAGGGAATATTTATTAGTGGTTTTATAGATTGGAATTTTTAAAATTTACTGTTCTAATTTCGGAAACCTACATAGAATAGATTTTCCTGACTCTGAAACAAACAGACTGAGTGGTAGATATGTCCCTCCATTTTGCAATTATTGCAAAAACTGAGTATTCAAAATCGTTTTTATCCAAATAGAATTTTAAAAATATACGGATAGAAATAATACTTACCGACACGTACAAACATCCACCACATGTTTTCCTTTATGTTATGAGAGTTAATATATCCATTCTGCGATATTTTACTTTCGTTGATGCGTTTTATGTTTTGTAGTTTAACATTTTCTGGTAGAAACGTCTTAATTTAATGTTTGATGTTATTTCTCACAAAATAATTTGTGGCCTAAGAATAGACGACTTATGTTTAGAACCTGCAGTTACTTTTCGATTATTCTATTGTTGTAATAATGTAAAACGTGTTTCGAAGTGATGTAAGAAGTTTGGGTGGGTTAACTGGTAAGTTTTCTTTCCGAAAGCTCACTAAATTTGACGCAAATTGCCAAGCTGACATTCGTTACCTTGCAAGTGCTTCAGCATATTGGTTGCGACTTTTGGTTTTGTGCACTCTTTCCATGACCGTAGTGACGAAATGGTCATCTATACCGGCTAGTCAGTACAACGTGCTCTAACTACCCCTGCATGATGGTAATACGTCTAGAACGAAGCAAGCAAACCAAGGACAAATGAACCCTTCATATTTATGTAGAAATAGAGGTATATGCACCTCAAACAGTGGAAAATATCTGACATATTTATGGCATAAGTAGCCTGAATATTCGGCCGCATTCCTTGCTACAGATAGAGTTGATATTATGCTTTTTCTTGGCATTCTTTCGTATTTCCAAATTTTCTCAAATTACGGTACGGTCGCTTCCTTTCTAATCCACTCCAATTCATTTTTACATATCATCCCAATATGCAAACATAACCGACGTACCTTGAACTATTGAAAGTATCATGAAATATAACATGGATTTAAAAGTAGAATTTTGAAAAATTTAAGGTTTTTTTCACATAGTGTTGGAACTGGAAGTCTGGGAAGAGTGCAAGACGACAAGCCATATTATGTGTTAAGTGTTGCGTAAATGAGACATTTCTGTACTGTGACAACTGCCTGTTGGCTCGTCATTTCTAAACAGCATGATTGCGTTTAGCCTTCAAACTTGCTGATGTCAGTTAGACATGTAGACGAATTCCAATATTCCATATTGTTACCTGATGGTAAAAGAAATTCGAGAGCGATTAAAGTTTGTGGAATTCATATATTAGAGGAAGGTGTTTTTATTTTATTTCTCCCTTTGTGTTGATTTATTAATGGCTTATTTAACAACAGTGCCAATACCACCGAGTAGTGGGTAGCTGCAAATGATAATGTTGTAGCGCAATAATGGCTTTGAAAAGATGTGAAAGAAATCGAAAGTGGCCGAATTGTAGCTGGATCTGCTATTCCAGCGTTTGTCTAGACAGAAAGAAGAAAACATTTGTCACGAAGTCTGTAGACAACCAAATACTCGGAAACTTTCGAGGACAAAAAATGTTAAAAACTGATCTGATAGCGTATGGCACCTGTGAAAAATAAGTATTTATTACAGATACATAAAAATGAATTAAATTTAATTGTATGGGCAGGGGAAGACCGTGGCTTTACACTGAACACAAAATTGTCACTGTAGATAAGAGCAAAGCTGTTTTGAGAATTCAAATCTCTCTTGCTATACAATAAACATGTTCCCTATTAATACTTTGATATTAATTATGCGTCTTCGTCGTGGCAGGAACGCATTTGTGACTAAAGATTAATTTTTTTTTTTGTTTATCTTGACATTCTGCCCAGCCTTTGACGTGTAATATTACAAAGTAGTTCTTGTTTATGTCATTAATTTTTACTGCTATGAACCCATGACATTGCTTAACCATTTAACTTTGAATTTAATGTAACATATATTTAAATATTCAGTTTTCACCTCACAGTAAGCAATCATTCTCCACTACAAAGGGAGAGCGTTTATTGCTTTATGGGAAAATAATAGCTGTTTGTTTCAAGAGTCGTATTAGAAATGAACTATAAAGTATGGACAAAATTCAGAGATCTTTGATATTGAAGAATGTGGTAGGACATACATACAGTAAGGTAAAGGTAAATCAGTTCCATTACAGGCCTGGAGTGGCCCAGAGGGTTCCAGGAAGTTAAGGTTCCCATATTTCGTGACAACAGCACAGGATGGTGGTAGGTTGTCAGCCTTACGCACCGGCCGTCTTTACCCCCAGGAAATGCCCCTGATACTCATTTCTGTTAGAGGCTGAGTCGACCCCGGGGCCATAGTGCGATCGGAAGGATTTTATGTCAATGAAAAATCCAATGACAACAGCTGGGATCGAACCAGCGACCTTCCGATTTGCAGCACAGCACCTTAGCCACTGTGCTACAGCGGTCCCCACCTGTACATACAGTACTCACACATTTTAAAATTTTAAATTACGTGTTATAAAACACAACACTAATATGACTGGGTGTTTCTTGTAATCTTGATGTCTGCTTATCATCAGAGGTGAACAATGCAAATTTTTCTTAACTTCGGTTTTAATATTTTAAAACATTTTTAAGTTTAGTAGTGTGGTGAGCAGGTGTGCAGCACGGGCAGTTAGTAATGAAATGAGATAACGCATACTAATTAATTTTATTTCCTTAAAATTAGGATTGCTGGTATCATACCTTAGCTCGTATAATAATTATCTAATTAAAGTCCGTAACCTAAGTCGTCAGATTTTGTGACTTTCATTCATATCATCGCTCTCATTTGACGTCCTATGCCGTGTAGGTGTACAGTAAACGTCATTTAACTTTCTTGGTAAAAACAGGCTTAAAATATTCCTGGATTTGGAGGCAACAATGAATATTTTAAACATTGCATTTTTATAAGCCTCGGCATTTTGGAAACATAACGTGCAATTTCTTCGGACATTCACTGGACAAAACATTATTTTTAATTTGAAGTAAGTAGGCTCATACAGTATAAGTACAGAGCTGTAAAATTTTAAGTAATTTGGCAAGTAATTTAATTTAAGTGCGTGCATTAAAATACCGCATATTGCAATAAAGCTGCAGCCTTTGACACAACAAAGTCGCTATAACGTCTATTTACCCATAGGATGCAGTGGCGGGCAGAGTGGACCAGATATAAGACTTCCGTTTTATTATAACCTTTGTTTACCAGCGGCCGGTGCGTAAGGCTGACAACCTTACCACCATCCTGTGCCGTTGTCACGAAATCTAGGAACTTTAACTTCCTGGAACCCTCTGGGCTTGTCCAGGCCTGTAATGGGACTGCTTTACCTTTATAATTTACCAGTCCTTTTCCAGAGCCAACGTTTTGCACAGAACACGTGAAGGAATTCTCCCGTATTACAGTGAACTCGGATATTCTTCTGATGAGAGTCAGCAGGGTCGAATGTTATGAAGATGTTTTTATACTAAAAAAAATGAAACTTGCTGACATTACAGCTAAGTGGGAAATGCCATACTTTCAATGATACTCAATATATGTAAAGTTTCCGTGGATAGATATGCTTGCATCTCCAAGGGCCTGTCATATTGACAGTTAGGTCAATACTATTTTAGTTCTATTTCATGTGTTTGTGGGGGCTATTCTGACCGAATTTGCAAACCTAAACGTTTACACTTAGCACTTAACTTCAGTAGCCACAGAGCTCTTGAAAGTTTGTATATGTGAGATGCGACGTTTTCCTTTTAATAATAAGAGTTCTCAGGCTTTATTTGGCCATTTCTCAGTAAAACTAGTAAGTTTATATACAGGGTGTTTCAGGAGTAATGGTAAGTATTTTAGGAGGCGGTAGTATGGACTATTCCGAGTAAAAAAGTTCATACCAACATGTGTCCAATTTTCAATGGGTGTGAAGATACAGCTGTTTGAAGTTGGCGCGTACAGATCAGATTTTTGTCTGTGGGGATGGATGAAGAGCGAAGTCTACAAAGGAAAAGGTAAACACAAGAGACGAATTGGTCGCTCGCATTATGAATAGTGCTGCCCTCATAAAGCAAGAGCGCTAAGACGACCTCAGGAGAGCTACACGTACTATTGCAAAGAGGGTTTAAAAGTGCATTGAAGTCGATGGTGGGATTTTTGAACATGTACTTTGAACTGTTGCAGTTTATTGATATCATTTACATAACCAATAAATGCAATCAATATGTTGTTTGTCTTTCCTTCATACCTTTTGTAAGGCTTTTTATGCGTAACAATCAAACAGCTGTATCTCCACACCCATTGAAAATTGGACACATGTTTATATGAACTTATTTACTCGGAATGGTCCATACTACCGCCTCCTAAAATATTTACTATTTCTCCTGAAACACTCTGTATATGTAGTAGTTCCCGCTTAACTTCCCCGATCGCACGTTAAATCACACTTTGCTACGTGGACGTAGTTACTCCTTTGTGAAGCTACCGCAATCAAGCTTGATTAAAAGTGATCAACTATACTTCAAATTTCTTAAAATCTTCCACCAAAACCTTAAGGTTTTATGCGGAATTTATGGAGAAAACAATAGAGTTTTTCAAATCACTTAACAAAATTGATGTAGGAGACGCTTCAATATATGGAAGACACATGTGGAGCGCTTTATAGCTTTCGATGAAAATTAATGTGAAGGGATAACATGTAGACAAAGAACTTCAATTATTAAAACACTTTCTTGAAATTAGAACCTCGTTGTTGTGGGCTATTACTGAGCGTGTGGTGTAATTCTGTACCGATGTTTCTGGACAACATATCCGTCCCTTCTTCAAGAGTCAAGAATCCAAAAAGAACTTTTTGAAGTCATTGTATTTAATAACCATATTTCTGACTTGAGGCAGTAGACCACGTTCAGCATTCTTGAAATGTAATAAACTAATCATTTCCATAAACCACTGGAGAACCAGAAGTTTCTTGCACGTCTCAGCATCTTATCAACCGCCAAAGAAAAATCATTCTGCATGAGGTCGGAGAGCGTGTTTCGTAATTCTCTTACGATTAGACAGGCTGTAATGAAGCTCTTCCGGTCGTCGTACTCTTTCGCACAGTAAATCGGATCAAATCCTTGCGTAATTAGACATTTTGTGTCGGAGTGAGAATCTTTGTGCCTTTGCCTCAGACTGCAAGTATAGGTAGCCTTCATCGTACAGTGACAGGATATGTACCTACATCTTGTCATAGAGCACATGTTTCTATACCTGTATCTCAGGGTAACATTTTCTGTGCCTTTTGTGTTCAGAGTAAAAGTCAGGATACTTGTAGCCGCAGAAGAAAATTTGCATCTCCATTTGGTCTGTTTAGCTACCTGTATTCATTTGCGACTACATTTTTGTCTTACGTTGCCATTATTGCACCTCAAAATAGTAAACATTTTTTTAAATTTTGACGTAATTTTTTCAAGCACAAATAGTTCAAAGAAAACTTGTTAATATTTTTAGTCGCGTAAACATACGCTTTAATATTTATGAAATATATCTTATTTATCTCTGGGGCACGTACCCCTTTTCCACAAACCCCTGGCTGCTTTAATAGAAAGATGACGGAAAACACCATGACACTGGACACAAGCACTGGAATACAAAACTCTACAAAAATTTGCATGGAACACTAGAGCTTTTGCGACAGTTGTCACAAGTTAAGTGCCCACAGACTTTAGCGGGGAAGTGGATCAATATGCTTGAGTTTGCTGAGGTAATTACTGGACTGGCGTCCGGCGGTCGAGGGAGGATTTTGGTTGGCTGCTAGCCGATTGCTGAAAGTGATGCAAAGGGAAAAAGGGGGGGGAAGGAAAATGACCAAGGAAGTTTTCCTGGGAGAGAAACTAGAAGGTAAAATATCAAGCGAAGGAGTGAGCAGATAGCAGACTAGTGAGAGGACAGAGTGGTACGGGGTCACTCCTATGTGCAGCATCGGAAATTAATTGCACGTTTAGGACAGTGGAACATTATAAGAATAGATTAAGGGACCGTATAGTGTCAGCTGGGAATATTGTAAGAGAAATAATTGAATAAAGAGAGACCAACTTGATGTCACTTGCTTTTTTATTTCATTATTTAATGCTCAACATGTTTCGGATGTTAATACATCCATCCTCAGGAGCTTGCGACTTATTTGTTGAGTTA
>Ga0131853_10012280_pt1 | contig 15690 bp, 11 predicted proteins | sample TergutLab28metaG_FD_92764 | JGI IMG/M metagenome (GOLD analysis project Ga0131853, IMG submission 92764) | Labiotermes labralis P1 segment gut microbial communities from Petit-Saut dam, French Guiana - Lab288 P1 (version 2) (version 2) | ecosystem: Host-associated > Arthropoda: Insects >...
CTTAAGTTCCATAGACAACCTGATGATGGCCAACACAGGCCGAAACATGTAGTTGTTTTCCATCACATTCATTAAATACACCTCAGTGATTAAGTTGTGTTTGACTACATACCTTCTCCTATGAAGATTTAACTCGATGTGGAGCTATCCTGCAAAATAAACTTTCAATTTTACCTCTCTGGTGCACAGAACTGCATTAGATCCACGTGGAATTCTCACAATATAAAAGTGTAGAATATTTTTTCAAACTGCCTAGGTTATGGATTCCAAACCACGAATCGAAGGGCTTGCCGCCGGACTACGAACCGCTTGGTGATTTATAGTTAAAAGTTTCTACCTGCTATCCAATCACATATAAAACATATGACCAGTACATTATTATTAGTTACCTGCTCGTCGCAACGATATTGCAATGACTTCCGCCAGTTGCCACCACGGTGTCACTGCTAAAATTTCCTATTTTCGAATATCTAACAGGCTATTTCTCACTTATTAATGCGGCCCAGCACCTGTGGTTGGTTGATGATGTTACCACTATTTAAAGAACTCGAACGCTTCTGTATTAGGCAAAACTGGACCCAGAATATAGGATAAAGTCGCTTAATATGGGGTAGTGTTTGTTTCTTGGTCGCACTGATAATAAAGTTTATAACAAGTAAGCAAATTTTAATGCATTTTGAAGCTCAAAAAACTTCGTGAAGCACAAGCTTTATTAGTTCATGAAAATAATTCATTATAGATATAATGCCAATTTTACGTAACAATATAAATCGACACCCAGTATGGGGTGGTTCCTATTATGGTGAACGTGGGCTTTCTCACACTTACTGCAAAAAAAAAAAAAATTGGGGAGGCCAGAAACAGGAAGCTTTATTTATTAATATTTAAAAAAATTAGCTTTTTCATAATATTTAGCAGCCAAAATAAAAAAAAGTCCGTCATTTCTTATTCTTGCCACACGCAAAAGTGCGCTTCGGATAGCTCGCACGAATATTGTGCGCCCACTTTACAAATTTTGGGCATCAAACGCATTCTTCACCGCCATGGTCTTCAGAGAGCAGACCTGCACACTATAGACATCCGGCATGAGCTTCATTCTAAATTTCTTTCCCGCATTCATCTTCTTCTTCTGACCCCGAGGAAACAACTAACTCGCTTGATGGCGAAATTGATGGTTTCACTATACTTCTTGCTGTCCTCACCACGGATTTTATAGGATTACTTTTTCGACCGGCAAGGGGTTCCTGTTTGCTGTTTTCCTTATGTTGCCTACTATGTTTCTCGCAAAGGAACTTACAAGTTAATTTCTTGCCTTCGTCGGTAGACTACACCCCTGTTTTCTACTCCAGTTCCTCATTGTGTATAGACATGGTTACGAGTTCTTACAATAAAACCAACTAGATGCACTAATTTCTCAAATTTATTTTAGTAAAAGAACTCTACATGTTTCGGACAGTTCCTCTGTTCATCATCAGGAATCAAGTACTGTACACACAACAATAGGTATATGTCATACATTTTATGCTGACTGCTTGCTAGCGAGATCCTGATCCCGCTAGCAAGCAGTCAGCATAACCTGATGATGGACAGGGGAACTGTCCGAAACATGTAGTATTCTATTCCTACAATAAATTTGAGAAATTAGTGTTTCTCGTTGTTTTTATTATAAGAATACATCACGGTGCACTCTCCTCTGAATGTCATATGGACACGAGCGTCGCTAGACCAGGTCTAGATGATGAAGCATCACTTGTTCCTTGCTGTAAAATTGAATGGGATGGACTCAGACTAGCTACCTTCACTATCCTACCCGATGACGATGTCGTGGCAGCTGAAGTCTATGGCGATGGTTCGTGAGGGAAGGCAGTGGGAAAATTAGAATGTGCCACTGTAGACTAATTGGAAGAACTGGCTTCATTTAATGAAAAGTCACTGAACCTTGCGCGCTGGGTGGCCGGCTGAATGTTAAAACGCAAAACTGGTTCTTGTGCACTTTCTTCAAAATATTCCAAAGTGGGCTACGCCATATTGGGAGACAGCAGGGACCCCATATTGGGAGCTTGCCGTGTTGGAATTCAACCATAAACTGCAGCTATGCCACATTGTAAAATCGCATATATGAAATTCAAAAATACACCGTTGTATCTAGTACTAAGGTTTAAACATGACTGAGTTGAAATCACTGAACATGGACAACGGAGAAGCGTACGAAAAAGGACTTCTCAAACTTTGAGTGGCACGTAAACAAATCAGGGCTCGTAACTGGAAAAACCTCCTCCAACAATCCAGTGCTTCTTACAAATATCGTTACTGGACACCTGCTAAGGGTTACCTACTTAACACTACATGGTGGAAGCATAAAGGGAAGATATAGTGGAACCCGCATTAGGAACTACCGTCATGTTATATGACTTTACCATATATATATATATATATATATATATATCCTTCCTTCTCCTGTCCTTCCCGCAGCAACGTGTTTTAGCACCTAGTTCCTACGCAAGATGTGACCAATCCATTTTGCCTTTCTCGTTTTTATTGTTTGTGTGATATCCATTTCCTCCTTGACTCTTCGTAATACTATTCTACCTCACGATCGTTCCAGATTATTTTTCTCAATCCTTCTCCAACAACGCATTTCAAGACTTTCCAGGTATTTCTGATCTACTTTCCGAAGTGCCCAATTTTCAGCAGCACACAGAAGCTGTAAACCAAATAGAGCATTTTTACTATTTTATTCCTTGAATATTGGTCCGATTTGCTGGTTGAAAGGGTCTTCTTGTTGAATGCTGTTTTGGTCGTGGCAAACCAGGACTTAATATCATGTGTACATCATGTGTGCATCTTGTGTATTTCATGTGTACATCATGTGCACATCATGTGTACATCATGTGTACATCATGTGTACATAATGTGTACATCTTATGTACATCTTGAGTCATTTGTTGTCACACTATTCAAATAATTACAATGTTATATATAATATACGTTCTTGTGTGTTTGTGTGTGCGCGCGTGTGTGCGTGCGTGTGCCTTGTGTGTGCGCGCGCGGGTGTGTATGTATGTATGTATGTGCGTGCGTGCATGCGCTTGTGTATGTGTGTGTTCGTGTGTGTATGTGTGTGTATATGTGTGTGCGTGTGTGGGTATGTGTGTGCCTTTGTGTGTGTCTGCGCGTGTGTGTGTGAATGTGTGTGTATGAGTGTGTGCGTGCGTGTGCGTGTGTGTATATGTGTGTGTGTTCGTGTGTGTATGTGTATGCGCGCGCGCGTGTATGTATGTGTGCGTGCGTGCGTGCGTCCGCGCACGTGCGTGCGTGTGTGTGTGCGTGTGTGTGTGAGGATAGGTGTTTCTTTCCAGTTTTCATCGGCACTAGAACTGTGTTAGAGCCACGCCCTGCCGAATGCATACAAAAGGATATACACGATAAACAAGGAAATACATCAAGTTCTTGCCATAATGAAAGGTCTGAATTCTATGAACATATCACAGTAGCACTAGTTTTAAATGTTCTTCGATTGCAAATTGAAAGTTCTGGAACTCATCCTATTTTTACACTGAGGTGTTATTGTATTACCACTTTTTTTCCTTATAAAGGAGTGAGAATGGGGGAGGTATTTTGTTTAAAGATCGCTTAAATTGCTAAAATAGTTTAGTGTTGGTGTTGATAAATGAGATATGAGTAAGGCAAGTTGCTGCAATATTACTAATAGGACATGGAAATACTGAGAGAATAAGCTGTTCCAGTGTCACGTCATCAGCTAACAAATCCCTCATTGATTGCCCTGGAATCGAACACGGCCTCTGCCCAAGACACTGGCGACTAACTGTCTGAGCCATGTCACAGCCTTCGTTAAACAATATTAGGAGGCTAAAGTTTGCCAAAATATTTACTCTGCCAAACACGTATCTGGTTAAATTTGACTGAGAGATCGATACATTTTGAGAGGAATACGTAGTTCTGTGCAGGTTTTTCCCTTTCTAAAAACACGCTACAATAGCTAGACTATATCCGCGCAGTCCTTGGTTGATGGAAAAATCTGTGTGTAATCCGCCTGAGGGGATCTCGGTGTATGTTTGATTTATACACCGCTGCTGCAGAAATGGCAGCACCAAAGTTTCAGTTTAGATGGAGACTAGGCCTACTATATTATAATAATATAAAGCTTGCTCGCGGGAAATTGAGTTGGCCACTTCAAGTCGTAATCACTTATGTCTATATATCATAGAAGTCTTTAGAGGTTGGTTGGTTTCTTACCGAGTATAGAGGGAAGGCAGGCGAACTGGGATTGCGAGAGTTCGGAGCAGATTTCTGAGCATAAAACAATAGAGCAGACTGTTTGGCGGAAAGTTTTCCCCGTTTTATATAAAGCTATGAATTTGTAAGCACTGCAAAGGGATTTTCTTAAGATCCTCATCTATTTTTAAAGAACAACCCAAACCATCAAATCTGAGACAATGAGAAAAGATAATCATGTATTGGTACGAGACAGAGCAGAAAAAGCTTTTCCTATTTAGTTGTCAAAACTTTGTACCCGCTTACTTTATTACTGTAAGCCGGGATGGCTCAGTCGGTAGAGTGATTAAGCTAAGTAGGCATCGCCCAGGAAGCGGGGTTCGATTGCGAGCAACATTTTCCTTTTTCACATCAAAAGAGCTTTATGAACTTGACTACTCAGAACCACCTACTTCCCAGGTTAATAACTATAAGTGTAACTAGACTTTCATATCGCAATAAGATTATGTTGTTGTGCTGAATTAAACACACGGACAATATTAGTTTAACGGAAGTAATTTGGCGTTTAGATCGTAGAGATTACGTCACGACGACTTTTCCTCTTCAGACAAAAAACATAGATGCCCGTTTCTAAAAGACAAATGAAGTTACGGATATTTTTAAATTGCATTGCGGCTTGTCTTATTTATGAGATCGGAAAACGATTTTTTAACCAGCATTGATAAACTTCATGCATAGACGTTTACGCCAAACATAAATCACGCCAAAAATGTATGTTAAATTAACCGCTTTCCACGCATACACACGCGTGCATATGCGAGTGTACATGTGCGTGCGTGTGTGTGTGTGTGTGTATGTGTCCATGTTTGTGTCTTTAAGAAATAAGCAAACACACACATGAAAGGAACGTAAGGTTACTTTATCAATATAATATTTTCAGGATTCGAACACATGCCATCAGAAGAGTTATACACAAATTATATCAAACTTTATACCAAAAAATCTATTAAAATACATAAATAAATAGGACTAATTTTGAAAGGATTATGTCCTCACTTTCCAATTGAAGAATTGGGTGCTAGAAGCCCTGAAGGTTTCATAATATCTAACAAATGCCTATGCATCCTCTCTTAGTCTTCCTATATTACTTCATTTTCTGGGATTACACAAGAAATTCTAAGCTCTGTTCGACGCAATTACTAAACTGCATTTGAAGATAATATTGCTAGCGGGATGGAAATAAGAATTTAAAAAACACTATGCTAATTTTGACACTCCGCTAACTTTCATATTATTTACCCGTGTATGCCTTCTTCAAAACAACTGGCATTCAAAAGGTATATTTGTAATTTTCCCCTCTTCTCTGTTAGATAAAAGCAATCTTTTGTGTAGACAAAGCATGAAAATAAACTCAAACTTCGCAAGATTATGGCAATCGCTTAGCCTAACCAAGTATTTCAACATTTGCCATGTCAGGCAACGCGCAAGGAAGTAATTTGTACTGAATGCATTAAAGTATGTGCAGTTAATTTGATTTGTATACATTTTACATTATTATGAAGCCTCAAACAAATGTCGAGTATTGTTGTCGATTTGTTAGCATCCCTGATTCGTATAAGAGATGTCCCGGTTTCTAAATTCGGTCCGATTACCGGCTTACCTAAAATAAACCTTGCCACCTTGATGAGCCGATTGTTTAGAAATTCTGGGTATGTCAAATTCCTAAAGACCTAAAGGCCTCTCCACGTACTCTGTACGTCTGTTCAGTACACTAAAAAGGTAAAGCAGTCCCGTTACAGGCCCGGAGGGTTCCAGGAAGTTAAGGTTCCCAGATTTCATGACAACGGCACAGGATGGTGGTAGGTTGTCAGCCTTAAACACCGGCTGCTTTTTACCCCCAGGAAATGCTCCCGGTACTCATTTCCGTTAGAGGCTGAGTCGACCTCAGGGCCATAGTGCGATCGGAAGGATTTTATGTCAATGAAAAATTCCAATGACACCAGCTGGGATCGAACCAGCGACCTTCCGATTTGTAGCACAGAACTTTAACCACTGTGCCACCGCGGTCCCCTGTTCAGTATAATTAAATTTGATATACCGAGAGTCTCACGAAATACAAATTTTAAAAAATATTTATGATGTATATTGTTGAGCAGAACCAAGTTAGCAGTTATTCTAAAAAAAGATTTTAAAATTCGAATCATTTTGCTGTACTTGGACCGGAGTGAGAGACATTATCCTATACATATTTATACTGACGAACACTTCACAATACTCTTTCTCCCCATGCATTTAGATGAATTGTGTGGTACTCCATTCTGGAAAATTTTTATCTATGTAAATTCATTCAGCCGTATAACGTGCGCTATACAGCGGCAATTATCATGTAGATTGACTGCACATATCATGTCTTCTGTGGCACGTGAGGAAATTCAGAGGAAGACGAGATTCCCTGAGCGTAAGATAGATCTAACTGACACTAATAATGAAATCTTAACTGACGTAAAGAGAAGATCTGATGTGAGTGTTTCAGACGAAGGAACCAAAGTTTGCGCCCCCTTTAACCTTTTGACGCCTAATGTCAACTGTAGTGGTCGTACCGCACCGCTAACCTCTAAAGTTGCATTTTATATATTTATTCAACAAATATATTTACTGAATATTTTAAACATGATATATACTCTCTGTTTTTTCTCTTCAAAATGCAGTTTGTTTCATAATTCTAACGTATTTGGTTCCTGTATTATTCACATTATATATACAGGATGTGCTAAAATTTAAAAAAATAATTCCGGCCCCAAAAGGTTAATGAACAAGGCATTATTATTTCCAAACCTCGCCATAACCACTGGAATAAATATGGCGTAAATTCTTGAGTAGACAGATGGTTCAGGAAAACGTCCAGGTTCTGGTCCCAACCAAACTGGTACCAAAAGTTTGGTTTCCGTAAAATGTGGAAAATTTCTTGGCAGCTTAACGAGGATATTCCGAAAGAAGGCGCTGACAAGAATATTTGGGCAAAAGATGGACCTTAGTAACGTGAAACTGCAGACAGTTCTACACCGAGGAGCTTCTCTTGTTTTAATTCTTGCCAAATATCATGAAGCTAATCGAATCAAACAGCACGAGGGAGTCGGGGAGGGGGGAGGGGGAGGGGGGCGTTGGGCGTTTTTGGAAGATAAGAGAAATACGTGTGGTCTTGTGGTGAGGAAGCCTGATACAAGGAAGCCGCTCGTAAAACCTTGACATCGGTAAAACAATTCAATTACAATTAATTTTAATGTTACACGATGTTAGGTTGTGGAGTCGCATAATGTGTCTTGGGACAGGGACCGGGGTCAACCGTATGCGCAGACGTTAATGAAGTTTGGGTATCCGTGAAATGCCGGGAATTTATTGACTAGGAGATGAATTATTATCTTGTCAATATGAACTCTGTTCCTAGAAACCAACTGTTTGCCGAGTAATATTAGTTCCTCGACTAGCAATCTGTTGCATAGTGTTATTTAGTCCGTTGTTTACATAGACGAGATCTTTGGTATATGAAGCTATGTCATTGACCTTTTACCAATCTGCACGGTGTCACGTCCCAGAACACTTGACATTTATTAACACCGCTTGGAGAACCTCAAATCTCGCGCAGATAGACAAGCTGTGAGGCTGCGGACGGGTTCCTGCCTGTTCAGAACAGGTCTCAGAGATGTGCAGTGTTGAACATTCGATATAGGCCTATTATGTTGTCCCATTAGACAGAGGATATCCTGTGTATCTGAACAACAATTGGCTTCATTATCAGAGTTTTTCACAACGTCGTGGATGCAGATTCGAGTCTTCTGTTTGATTACGGCATGTCGAAGCTACCTTGGACTGGACTGAAAATTGAGCTATCTAACCTCTCCGAAACGTCGGTAAGTGATTACCAATCGACACTGCATCGTGTCTCAGAAGACTTAAATCTTCTACTGTCAGCTTTTCAAGTGGAACTACCTAACACTGAGTCATTTATGGTTTGGAGATTCGTACTGGCATCAGCTGGATCAGAGTCACCATCAGTGGTGGCGTCTTGTGAACACAACGCTGCAGAATGGAATTTGTGTAAGAGGCAGAAAACTTACTCAGTGAGTGAAGCTGGTCAAGTATAATTCTTCTCCATAGAGTTATAAACGTATAGCCTATTTGAAACATTTATATGTATTTTGATATTATTTATTCTGTGTATTTTCGTAGAATTAAATTTTTACATTCATGGCACTAACCAATGCAAATTTATATACATACACAAATACAGTCTTATATCAATCCTGCATGATTCGACGTGTAGTGAGTGTAGCGTAGCGCAGTGAGTTCCGTGTCACAGAACAAGGAACTCACTGCACATCATACAGGGTCAAAATCCATAAAGGATCGAAAAATATTACATGTTTGTATGTACAACTGCAATATAGGAATATGCAGTTTTTTTAATTATTCGTAATGGAAACGTCGTAATGAATGTTGATGTTTTAATTTTCAATATATTATAGTTTTAAAAATAGTATATTTATCACAATTTGTGAAAAAACACTTGGTTTAAAATAAGTGCAACATACTGTAACGTAGTATAAATTATCTAATTTTGAAATCTCGTATAATTTATTAAGATTAAATCTTGGTGTATAGCTCCCTGAGGATGGCGTAAGTGAAGACGAAACGTGTAGCTGAGATATTAGGTTGTATTTGTAAACCTCAAACGTGCATTTGTTGGTATCGTGAATAAACAAATTTATTTATTCGTAATTTGGTTCATAAATAACACAACAATGTTTTCAGAGAAAAAAGAAAGCTTGTAATAAATTTAACGTCGTCAAGGCTATGCCCTTCTGTATTATGCCCCGTATTTTGATAGATGGATAACAGTGTCTCGGAGGAATGTCGTCCTTCCATCAAGGCTATGCCCTTCTGTATTATGCTCATATTTTGATAGATGGATAACAATGTCTCGGAGGAATATCCTAATTCCATGAAGGCTATGCCCTTCTGGATTTTGCCCATTATTTTGATAGATGGATAACAGTGTCTCGGGGGAATGTCGCAATTCCATCAAGGTTATGCCCTTCTGGATTATGCCCATATTTTGATAGATGTATAACAGTGTCTCGGGGGAATGTCGCAATTCCATCAAGACAATGCCCTTCTGGATTATGCCCCGTATTTTGATAGATGGATAACAGTATCTCGGAGGAATGTCGTAATTCCTTCAAGGCTATGCCCTTCTGTATTATGTTCATATTTTGTTAGATGGATAACAGTGTCTCGGAGGAATGTCCTAATTCCATCAAGGCTATACCCTTCTGGATTATGCCCATATTTTGTTAGATGGATAACAGTGTCTCGGAGGAATGTCGTCCTTCCATCAAGGCTATGTACTTCTGGATTATGCCCAGAATTTTGATAGATGGATAACAGTGTCTCGGAGAAGTGTCGTAATTCCTTCAAGGCTATGCCCTTCTGTATTATGTTCATATTTTGTTAGATGGATAACAGTGTCTCGGAGGAATGTCGTCCTTCCATCAAGGCTATGTCCTTCTGGATTATGCCCAGTATTTTGATAGATGGATAACAGTGTCTCGGAGAAGTGTCGTAATTCCATCAAGGCTATGCCCTCCTGGATTAGGCCCCGTATTTTGATAGATGGATAAGAGTATCTCGGAGAAATGTCGTACTTCCGTCTTTGGGGAAGGAGAGTAAACTCGGAAGTAGAGGCGGCGTCTCTCCCCGAATTTATCTAACGTTTCAACAAACTTCATGGCATCATATAACAGACGTCAGAAACCTTCATAATTCCCTCCGTGTGAAATCAAAATCCCACACATTTATCACGTCCTTTTCACAGTTTCCACTAACAACAACAAACTGACAACAGGCTCTACGATTCCCTATAAGCCTCACGTCTGTGACAGTCTATAAATTCCAGGGTATTCATACAGGCGTATTAAAATTTGTAAATTTGTTTCTGGTGTTTCTAAACCCACAATTTCACACAACTAACTAATTTTATTTATTATAACGAAAACACATTTCTTATAGGCGCCATGTTATACGATGTAAACAAATGTTTTTAACCTTATGTGTATTGGACCGTGCATCATCGTGATACTTGAATAGAGTTAGACCAACTTGATGTCACTTATTTTATTATGTCAATTTACTGCTCAACATGTTTCGGGTGTTAATACACCCATCTTCAGGAGCTTGCGACTACTTGGTGTGTTATTGTATAGGTTGTATTGTGCTAGCTTGAGGGGTGTTTGTGTTATGTAGCAGATTGACTCTTGGTGATGTGGTATCCGAGTGCAGGTTGTACCACTACTACCACAGTGGTGGTTCAACCTGCACTCGGATATCACATCACCAACAGTCAATCTGCTACACTACACCAACACGCCTCAAGCCAGCACAATACAAAATATGCAATAACACACCAAGTAGTCGCAAGCTCTTGAAGATGGGCGTATTAACACCCGAAACATGTTGAGCAGTAAATTGACATAATAAAATAAGTGACATCAAGTTGGTCTACATTTATTCAAATGTTTTTAATGTTCATCGAGCCACTATCACACAACAAAATGTAAATATGTTTCATTAGCCAGCTCTAGTTCTTCTTCAGTCTGGAATTGCGCATGGAATTTACATTGTTATTATGGAAAGAAATTGAAAAGTAACAAGGTTGCCTCTGATGACGTTAGTGAAAATCTGTAAGATGGAATTACATTATTCGAAGAGGCGGTAAAATGATACCAAGCTTTTCTTTCTTGAGAGATTTTGAGAATTATTGCAACGGAACATATACACACAAAATCTAGGGGTCATATTTTCATTAAAGCCTCCTAATATATTCTACTCATATAATTAAACGAGATGAACGCAACATGTGTCATGCACGGGCGAAATAAAAATTATAAGCAGAAGTTGAAGAATAAAAGACGAACTTGATGTCACTTGCTATTTTATTTCACTTCTTATGTGCTCAATATGTTTCGTTCATCAATATATTCATCATCAGGAGCTTCCGACTATTCTTTTGAATTACCACATTGGTCGTATTGTTCTTGGTTCGTTGTGTGTTGGAGATTCAGTGTGGTTGGGTTGGAGTGGCGTCCGTGTTGAGCACATAAGAAGTTAAATAAAATAGCAAGTGACATCAAGTTGGTCATTTATTCTTCAACTATCACAATGATGCACGGTCCAATATACATAAGATATGAATAGAAGTTTTGTTCGGAAAATATCAAGAGCTGGACCCTTGGAATATACCTGAATTTATTTGTGAAAATAATGCTTATTTCCAAATTCAGTTCACAGATATCCCATCTGATTTATATAAGGGTATTAAATATTCAACACTCATATTAATATAATCACCAACTTATAGCGTATAATCTATTCAAGATAAGCAATTTTATTATTTTATAATAAAATAAATGGAATTATATGTATAATGAAAAATTACCAATAAATAGATATAATAGTAATTTTTCATCTTATATGTATAAAATTTTATTTACAAGTACGAGTTAATATATAAAGTTAATATATAAAGTTAATATATAAAGCCTGTAATCCAACAATCCCAAACATATCTATAAAATAAAAAAGATAAGTTTAGGATTGTTGGATTAGAGGCCCAAATCATTTATATACGTCGGATTAAGGGCTTGTAAACTATACATGTATTTTTTTGTTACTAGTACGGTTACTGGTACAAGTACTTAATGACGTGATTTTTTGTGTATGTGGACGAAATTTTGGGTTACTTAAAAAGCGTGGAGTTACTTGACCACACGGTCAAGTATAAATTTTGAAAAAGAAAAATATCCGGTATAATGTAGTTAGCAATTGCATTTTTACGTAATATGGGTTAACATCCACTCTGAATGACACAAAACCAACCGTACGGCATTTCTATAATTTTAAAGCAAAGATAAGCAACTTGCTGTGACACTCAAAATTTCGCCCACACGACGCATTTGTGTCTCTTCCGATTATCAGTGGAAAGCCGCAGCAACTCAGCATAGTGACTGCACTAGGGGACGGACGGACGTTGCGGGGCACAAATTCGGCAATCGAAAAAATTTTTCTCTTCCCCAAAAATGTCGAGCCGTGGTGTGAAGCCCACTCATCTTCCCATTCAATGTATACCGGGATAGAGCGACCGGAGAGTGAATCTGACCACTCATCTCTACCTACAGTCGAGATAAAGAACGAGTGTAGGCTCCATGGCGTGTAAAAAAAACACATTCCTTTAAATTTTACTATTCTCAGTAGGAATTGTTTGTGGGCCGCGTAGCTCAGTCGGTATAGCGACTGAACTACGGGCTTGACGGTTCGAGGTCGAATCCCGGTGGAGACGAGATTTTTCGCCCTTCCAGACCGGCCCTGGGGCCCACCCAGCCTCCTTTAAAATGGGTACCGGGTCTTTCCCGGGGGTAAAGTGCGGCCGGTGCGTGCTGCTGACCACTCACCCCCTTCTAGTACCGCGGTCATGGAAGAGTAGAGATATACCTCTACCCACCCTCAGGCCACCACGAGCCTGTAACAGGATCACTTTACCTTTTTTTTACCAGTAGAAATTGTTTGCCTGAATATTAATTAAAATGATATCATTGTAATAAAGACTCGGTTAATTTATTATGTCGTAGAAATTTAGTTTTTTAAATCTGGATAAACTTGAGGTTTCATAGCTCAAAGAATGAAATACCCGTGGTATTATGTATATCAGCCCTCACGTACAGTTATCATTCATGTACTATACTTCGGTTTTGCAGGCAGGAAGCGACCGAGGAGAGCTATTTAGCCTGTCTTAGCCAGAAATCACAAGTGGAAGGCGCACAAAAGAACAGGACAAATTGGCTTTTCCAGTCCTGACATAGAGCTCAGCTTGTTCAGAAGTAGAAGCTGAAGATTGCTTTGCTCTGATTATCGCAGCGCGTTGCTGATTTACTTTCTGTATAAATAGAAGAGGTGTCACAAACAGAAGCTCTCGTCGGGCTATGTCGTCATGATATTGTGCTCAGATGTTTTACACGGCACCAGAAGAAATCTGATGAAGCCAGACAAGTGGCGTAGGATGTAATGGAATGGGAAGCACACAGCTCGTTCACTTGCTGTTCTACTGAGCTCCAGCAGCCTCTGAATTGGTACAGTACCAACATAATCAACCACAGGGAGCAGCCGGCTTATTTAGAATTTAATAAATGCTGAAACATCCCTGCTTCTTTATTATTCACTTCGGTCACAGTGTTCACTTTGCTTAGTCTCATGGGTTGTGTTCATCTTAAGGAATATTCGTTGTGATTCAGGTTTATTTGTCTCATTTTTTTTTATTATTGGTGCAACAGCCCCCAGTGGGTCATGGCCTCCTTATTCACGAGGTTTCTAGATCACACACAACGACGCACCACGTTCGGTAGGACTCCTCTGGACGAGTGATCAGCCCGAAGCAGAGACCTCTACCTGACAACACAAACACTCACAACAGACAGATATCCATGCCCCCGGTGGGGTTCGAACCCACAGTCTCAGCAGGCGAGCGGCCGCAGACCTACGCCTTAGACCGCGCGGCAACCGAGATCGGTATTTTTCTCAATTAATAGAAAAGAGTCCATGTCTAATAAATAAATGTTTATTGCATCCTCTTCTTGTTCACAGAACTCTGAAACTTTAAAACATGAAAAATTCATGTGCTAAACTCACAACCTCCAAAGTACCGCTACAACAGGTGACGGGTTGTGGTAATCTGTGTGGGAATAAAAGGAACATGGCGTCTCTGCGACTGCTTAATCAATACGAAAACTGGGTTCTGAAAAGGATTCAATGGATTTAGATCTGGAATAAATATATGTACCGTTATGCTGTTAATAGGTGGGCCGCGATAGCTCAGTCGGTAGAGCAACTCGCTATGGGCTTGACGGTCCGGGGATCGAATCCCGGTGGGGGGACGAGATTTTCCACATCCATCCAGATCGACTATGGGGCCCACCCAGCCTCATATACAATGGGTACCGGGTCTTTCCCGGGGGTAAGGCGGCCGGGGCGTGGCGTTGACCACCCACCCACATCTAGCTCCGAGGCTAAGGAAATAGTAGAGCTATACTTCTACTCCCCCTTGGAGTCTTCGTGGCCTTTTCTAGGGTGAAATCTTTATATTGTTAATGGTGTGAAATTAGTTTAATTAAATTTTAAAAATTGTGGACTGCCGCATTGCTCAGATCATCACAACTCTTTCCACGTTATTTGGATTTCGAAGATTCGTTACCGCGCCCTCAAAAGCCCACCACTATTACCTATTCTGAGTCCAATGAATCCAGTCCTCACCATTATATTATACATATCAAATACCTAATTATCTACATAACAGTCTAACGGACTGATTTCGCTAAATTAGACCGTTAGTCTGTGGACATTTGACATTTCGAGAAACATCAAAAGGCTTATTGTTAACCATTTAAACGCCGAGTTAAATCCCATCTGTCATTTGCTGGCATTATTAGGAGCTCACCGTATTCTCCACGTTAGCGGGGTAAGGGTTAAGTAAGATATGGGAGAAATTTGCAACAAATTTTCGAAACATTGTAATTCCCTGCTTAGATTCTACAAATTTAAAATAGCATTTGAATTATCCAACTTCGGACAAATGGCTATCAGGCTGTCAACCGAGAACCCAATTTTTTCATTTCACATAACTTCTTGCTTTTATATACTGTATTCCTCTAACTGCACATTTGATAATAATTTTGTTTTGTTGAACCTCAGTACCACACACTCTTGTGTATGCAGAACCATAGTACTACCAAGTTCATTAAATTGCAACAAGTAATAAAGACAGACCCGCAAATCTACTTTTATACAGATCACTGCATTTGTGGATTACTGATAATTATATCACAGATGTGTCAGTGCGAAAAGCGCCTATGTTTTGAGGCCTGGATGTCAAATATAAATGCACTTCAGTTCCTTCAGTGTTCGCCGGGTGTAAACGCACAGCCATAGGACTATTTTGTGAACGTAGTTAGAATAACACACTATGAAGGAATTAGATAACCGTTACGTTTTACGCAGGTGTATGGGCATAACTTGGCTAATAACATTGGGGAGGGGACAAAATTGACCATGAGTCTGACATTCAGAGAAGCTTGCATCGTGATATAATCTTATAATAATAGCCAACGAGAACCACTATTTCTCAACTTTATTTTGGTAAAGAACTCTACATGTTTCGGACAGACTTACTGTCCATCATCATTATGTTGACTGTCTGCTTGCAGACAGTCAACATAACTAGTATGACAAATACCTTACTTACTTACTCCATGGTGCAGAGTCCTTCTTGAGAAGCTAACTGGTTTGCAGCTAGTCAAGAAATTCCCCGCATTTCACGGAACCCGAAGGTTCATTACCGCACTCACAAGCGTC
>Ga0131853_10012281_pt1 | contig 15689 bp, 10 predicted proteins | sample TergutLab28metaG_FD_92764 | JGI IMG/M metagenome (GOLD analysis project Ga0131853, IMG submission 92764) | Labiotermes labralis P1 segment gut microbial communities from Petit-Saut dam, French Guiana - Lab288 P1 (version 2) (version 2) | ecosystem: Host-associated > Arthropoda: Insects >...
ACATAGTTTGTTTCCAAAGGCTACTCCTAGCACGCGTTGAACTGTCTGGGCTACGCCTGCTGACAATAAGAACGAAGGGTCCGGTTGACTCATCCATCCTTAGTAGAAAAGCTAGCTAGCTATCCTCGCGCGTGGGAAAGTTAATGTAGTTTAATTAATGTTTTAATTTGAAATTATGCAGATGTATTTTTGTTTTCGGTTAATATAAACGCGGTGTGATTGATTGTAATGAATGGAAGACAGAGAAACGCTATGAATGCGCAAATACGGGGAAAGAAAAACGACTCGAATTATGATGGCTACTGTACCGCACGTCACTGCCTGAGCGGGACGTACGAAATATCACGCCGATGGATTTTTGTTCGATTGAGTGTACCAAGTTATTAATCACAGTGATAAAGTTTAAAATTTTGATCAGTTTAGCGTTCATATCCACTCGTTCGGAAAAGAACCTCATCACCCTTGTCTACCCATTAAATATCTGAAATGAAATAAAAAAGAAAGCATTTTTGACAAAATTAAGGAAAATTGCTGATTGAGGGATTAACCCAAATTGCTGTAGGTGTAATTTATAAATCCATGTGACAAAAGATTTTTTTTAACTTTTCTGCGTACCACCAAACAAATTTCTAAGTATTCTAAAAAATGTAGTGTAGGCTTATACGAATATTGCATTTTGCTGTATCCTTCAACAGTGATTTGAATTTTTCCAGTTTCCAGGTCACAGACTGAAAGAGTACAGAAAAAACTGAGTCTCCAATTGATCAATTTTTATTACTGGATTTAACAGAATTTTATATCAGTCAAACATACTCTGCTTTGCTTTGTCCAAAAGAGATGGAGGAGGAATAAGAAAGAAAAGGGCTGGGTACTGCTGGACCAGGTGGTCTGTGGCAGCCATAGGACTGTAATTGATTCTTGAGGAAGTAAACCTCAAATTAAAATTAATTTATTGTTATTACCCTTGTTATCCCCTTTATGCAGGGTATTTACAATTATATACCTGAAACAAACCATGTTTCTATCGTATATAATGTTGCAGCTGTTACATATTTACAATTTGTGCTACATGCTATGTTATTTTATGCGATAAATATGTTTTGTACTTTTACACTAGCACTTTCAGTAGCATTTGTGCAGTGCCCAATGTGGCTGCTTTTTTTTCTCCCCTTAATTTTGTGCTTTCCTGTTATGTTGCTCAGGTATTGTCTGAGTGATAGTGAAATGGTTCCAGTTGCCCCTATTACCGGTATCACTTTTGCTTTCACATTCCACATGCGCTGAATTTCTATTACGAGGTCTTTATATTTTAAAATCTTCTCAGATTTTTCTTGATCACTTTTCTGTCTCCAGGAATTGCAACATCTATTAACATACATGTTCCTTGTTTATCACGGGTTATGATGTCCGATTTATTGTTAGGAATGGTTCTGTCGTTTCATACCTGTTGGTTCCACAATATGGTAACCTACCTTCCTGGTTCGTTTTGACTGATTTTGGTACAAAGTCATGCCAGTGTTTGTTGTCTAATTCTACCCCTATTTTCTTGCATATGTTAAAGTGCAGTTCAGTACACACTCCATCATATATCTTTATGTATTGTTCTGTTGCCAATATAGGACATGAAGATATAATGTACAGAGTTTGCAGTTGCTGTCCATTGCTGTTTGCAGTATTTTTGTCACATGATATTTGGCTTGTAATGCCTGATTTTTCACTCCTATTATTTCACCTTCAGTTGTTATTCTTCTTGTCACCCGTATACAAGGTATGTACAATTATATACCGGAAACAGGCTATATAGTGTTGCAGCTGTTCAGTATTTACAGTTTGTGCTACAAGTGATGTTATTTTGCCCATGAAATATGTTTTGTTGTTGTTATATTATTATTATTATTATTACGTTACTTGAAATTCTGAAACTGTTGAATATAAGCTAATGAGAACGGAAAATTACTATTGTCATCACAGTTTTCAAAGTCATATTAAAAAGGTAAAGTGATCCCATTACAGGCCCGGTGTGGCCCAGAGAGTCAGTAGAGGTGCAGCTCTACTCTTCCATGACCACGGCACTAGAAGGGGGTGAGTGGTTAGCAGCACACCCCGGCCGCACTTTACCCCCGGGAAAGACCCGGTACCCATTTTACAGGAGGCTGGGTGGGCCCCAGGGCTGGACTGGTTCAAAATCATATAGTATAGTCAATATGGACTAGGTTACAGGCTGGATGATCTGGTGTTCAAATTCCAGAAGTGGCAAGTGATTTTTTTCTTCTCCAGAATGTCAAAACTGACTCTGGGGCCCACCCAGCCTCCTATTCAAAGGGTACCGAGGTTCTTTCCCCAGGGGCAGAGTGGCCATGGTGTAAATTCGGCCACTCACTCATCTCCAGTACTGAGCTTAAGAATAAGTGGGTCTGTACAGCTACTCCCCCTATTAGCGTCCATGCAATGGACAGAGTAAACTTTAGTTTTTATCGGGTTAAAGTTGTATATCTGACATTTCAGCTACAGCTGAATCTGTTTCATGTAAACAGGTTCATAAAAGTGTTTCAATTTTTTGTACTTGTATGCTAACATGATGTACAGAGAGAGAGAGAGAGGGGAGAGGTGAGAAGGTGTGTGTGTGCGGGCGTGCGTGCGGGCGTGTGTGCGTTTGTGTGTGTGGTGTGTGTGCGTGCGCGTGTGTGAGCGCGTGCGTGGGTGCGTGCGCGCGTGCGAGTGTGTGTGTGTGTGTCTGTGTTGGGAGGGGGGGGGGGCTTTTTCATGACAGTGTTCTTCACACCCTTATCAATTTTGTCACATTTCTCTTATTTGAATTGCTGAGTAAGCATAGTGGCTAGGCTGCGGGTTGGTCCTTGACCAAGAATTGGGGGTTGATTCATGGCAGAAGTGGTGAATTTTTCTCTTGCTCAGTGTAGAGTTTGGCTCTGGAATCCTTGCAGGCTCCTCTAAATTGCATACAGGAAATTCTTTCCTCCAAGTTAAAGCGGCCAAGCTGCGCAGCTGACGACTTGCCCTGTCTTATCATCAAGTTTAAGACTGTTTGGCGCTGTACTTGTACACGTGATGTGGTTCTTGATAAAACAGGGAATAACGTTACCTCACCTGATGGTAAGATTATGTGATGTGATGCGCGTATCTGACCAGATTCTGTTATTTGATCTGAACATGTTTCAGTTTGGTGAATTTTTAAGAATACATAATCCCTTGCTTTTCACAGAGTTAGGTTTCAAGATCCCCCGCAAAAAGCAAAAATCTGTGAATTATTTACTTCCCTCCAGCCAAAACAGTGTTTTGGTAATTTTAGTATGTTTTCTTTGCACAAACATTGTGATTGGAGCTACGTGTTTCTTTCCTTCAACTGTATGACTTGAAGACCTAATCGAGTTGTCCAGCAGTTTTTATCTTCCTGTGTAATGAAGGGTCTGAATGATGTGTTTTTTTCTTGGGGAGATCCTGTGACTTTGCGAAGCTACTGCAAACCAGCTAAAATCCAGGGATGGGTGTATAGAATGCTCTTCATTGAAACAAATAAGTGATTTGGACTTTACACGTGTCAAAACTATTGTTAGTAATGAAGTATGTGTAGCATACTTCACCACTTTAACCAGCTATGCAATTCCACCCCCCCCCTTTTCTTTTATAACATAAAAGAGAAGAAGGGTTTATTGTGACTTTCTAGAATATGTATTATGCATCTGCATTATGTACCTGCCTTCCCCAATGCATGCATGCATGTCCTAATAATGTGCTATTTACACCAAATAAGGGCATGTGACAATCCTGAAGACCAAGTCACTGATCTATAAATAGAAAAATAGTACTGTACAATAATGATGTAAATGTAAAATTTTGAATTAATTACTTGTGGAATATTGTCAACCATTGATTTTTTCAGGCAAAATAACGAATTGCCGTGGCCTGAAATGCAACCACTTTCATCCCACTTTTACGTGTGACACGTATTTGTGGGCAGAGTCTGTAAATTTGGTAAGATCCGTTTTCGAACTGCAACACATTTAACCAAAACGCGTAGACACCGACGCCCGAAAAATTGAATAGCGGCAGGCACTGGGCCGCCAGCCGTCTCATTCAACTGAATAAAATGTGATATGAGTTGCCAGGTAACATAATGTGCCAGTATTTAATTATGCCGTCATGTATGCACGGAATGCTGCACTGAATCAGGAGACAGCATGACTTATTTCATGGTATTTTATGATGGAATTCATTAAACCATGTAAAAACACGGATGCCAAGTTCTTACCTAACATTAAAAATTATTAAATTTGAAACGGCGCCGATAATGGTGTCAAATACGTTATATATAATCTTTGTATCCCGTTCGCATCACAAAAATGCGACGTAGCACTGACCCATACCTGTGTACGCCAGATGTGAGTAAATATGCATGATGGATGAGCGATGTATCGATAACAGTGTTGCAATTACTGTTGACATTTCACTGCAGTACCCGGTTACATGCTGTACTGATAACTCGGGTTGGTAACTGCCATTCGACATCTTTTTCTTTCGAGACTAGCCCAATACGAGGTCTCGAACTCAAACACCGAGTGGCGGGACACATTGTCCCAGACAATCTGAACTGCACCTCTTTGACAGCCTGAAACCTCGTCTGCCATAGCCTAGAGAATGAATGGGTGTTTCATTTTATTTGATAGCCAGTAACGGTTAAATCCGGCAGTAATCACTGCAACGTGTAACTGTCATCAGTGACGAAGTTACTACACTAGCTTTGCACTGGTTAATCAGTAACAGGTTACGCACTGGGGTCGTGTGAATCACTACAGTAACTAATGGAATTTATCAACATCTGAATTGAAGGGGTTCTCTTTCCTCTTAGTCCTCTCACGCCTCTTCATTTTTATCTGAACATACCGAGAATATTGACGTCACTTTTCTGTTAATCTTTTTCACGTTTGTTAGGATTTTAGAATTTTGTAACTACCATCTTGACCTTTGAAGACTGGACCATTAGGCTGTCGCGAAACGTTACCACCAATTGCTGCGTAATAACTCAGAAGAGCGTAGTTGCAATCAATGAGTATTATGGCGCAATTCCATACCTGGTACTGACAACTTCTCTTGTTACTGAGTAATATTCTAATTTTAGGTTAATTCTCGGTACAGCTGCTGTGTGTAATTCATGTTAATTCTAATTCACAGTGAGCGTCACTCATTCGTCGAAAAAGCAGAAAGTTGGCGATTTCTGGACTTCTTTATTCGTATACTTATTAAATAATGAATAAACAATTCAAAGGACGCCTCATATAAAACAAAATAAATGTATCAATTCGGCATTCCACGTAACGAGCAGCACAAGTATCTCCCTTGTACATGATAAAGAACAAAGCCCAAATGGTCGGTAAATGATTATGAGTAACCCATAAATCTTGTATCACTATTAAAGTGCCCGCTCTTTTACAACCCTCCTTTTACTAATTTGTAGGCTTGTAAAGATAGCTGCTAAGAGGTCCTATTCGTGGTTAATATTCTCCAACAGTACGAGCGATCAGCGACATTAAAAGATAAATCACCACTACCCATAGCTGGCGGTCACAGGGACAGAGTTATTAACAAGTCGCTAGATTGCTCATCATTAATCTATGGATGTCAAGCAGTGTCGTTCCGTTGTGGTCACTATACGACGAAATGCTCCAACTAACACATCACAAACCAAATGCTCGTGATCACAGATTACCACTACGCTAAGACGACATATTGGAGACTGGACGTATATTTCCTGTCAATAGGATGATAACGGCGCGTCTGTGGCAGTTTATCTGTTGAAGAAAAGAGTAAGTATAAATTCAACTGTATTGTTATAGATTTTCTGTTCCGTGTGTATTCTTAAATGGGAATCAGAATGGTTACGGAAGTTACGATTCACGTAATGGATTCATTGTGAGAAGAATAAAAAGTGTATTCACAGCGACTGTTCACAAACTGTGTAATCTTCACAACTGTGTAGCATATACCCATATATGACTTTCTGACATAAAATCAACTAGCTTTGTGAGAAGTGCCACGAAGTTTGCTAGACAGTGATTTGGGAAGGAAAAATTTCGCTACTATTAGGTACAGAATAGTGTTGTGTATTATGGTCAAGGTTTGAAAATTGTTAAGAGTTCCCAATTAATACGATGTCAACAACAGAAGTATTTAGACGCAAGATGTCACAGTCGTAGTTCACAAAATTCCCAATTGCCTTTTTTCAGTTTACTTGTTGGCTATATGTATCTCGAGGAAGTTCATTTATAATCTTAATTCAAGTGGATTGAGAGCGTTTCTTTATGGTCTTAGTGGACCAATTGAACTGTATTTTGGATCAATATGGCCGAAAACCCGAATTTTCCGACAACTTGTCATTACAGTCCTCTATCTTCAACAAAATAACCCGGCCAAGGGTTGAAGCACTGTGATAAATCAGCGTGGGATTGACAGACATGACCTCCACGCATTTACTGTGAAATAATGTCTTATCACGGATAAGAGCCAAAGAACTCGGTGTGTTTGTCATGGAAACAGGCTGTATGGTTCATGATAAAACACGCGTTACGAGAAAACTCTATCATCCACGGTAAAAAAAAGAATCCCGCGCTGGTTGTCGATAGTTTCAAACCGCAATCGAAACTTTCCGCATACGAAATATCTCTTATCTTCCGTGAGGTTAATGCGATGTCGATGACGACTGTTTGTTAGTTAAAGCATAAAGTATCTTAGTAAGTATAAATTGTATTGTTCTTCTGCGTGTGGTGTATAATTACGCAATAAGAATATGTTAGATAACAAGTGGTCATCTTAGCTTTGAGGTTCTCATGGTGATCATTCATTCTGTTGTCGGTCTTACGACAGGACCATAGCCTCTTCTACAGCGAGTTATCCACAGAGTACGACCTAGTGTTTCCTCTCTTTTCTTTAAGGTCATCCAGTAGCAGCTTACGTGTTCTTCCTCTACTTCCCGTCACATCTCTCCTTCCCTCAATTTTTCTTTCAACAACCTGTTTTTGGAGGCAGTTCCTATGCAAGATGTGACCAATCCAGTTAGTCTTCCTTCTTTTTATTATTTGTGACTCCATAGCACTTCCTCATTTGTCACATGATTAGTCCAACTGATCTTCTCCATCATTTTCCCGCACCACGTTTCCAAACTTTCTGGGTATTTCTGATCAACTTTCTGAAGCGTCCAAGTTACATCACCGTTCAAATCCATACTCCAAATGTAGCACTTTCTAGTTTCCATGGTAGTCAGTATTAAGATTATGCAATTCGGAGTTCTGATGTCGTGTAATTTTGTAGAGATATATCACAGTTTGGGAGTGGCATGATGTGTCTCTCTTCGGGATAGAAGGGAGTCCAGCAGTGGGCATAATCTAGTGCAAAGGCAGAGGTGGCATATTCTGTTGAAATGTTGGTACCCATTAGAAGGAGTAATGATTTAATGGTCCTGTATGATGGTGATTTGAAAATGGCTGTTGTTGAAACATATATTCCAAGATTAAATGAATTATATGTTGGAGCAAAGATGGTTGATAAGAAGTAAAAGTAAAATATAATAATGCTAAAGAAATGCTAGGAAGGTAGGCGACTGTGTTCTGAGGTGTGACATTGTGTGGTCTGGGAGATAGATACCAATGTTGGAGACTGCCTTTACTACAGTGTTGTTTTAAGAATTTTGATGTTGATAGGTTGATGAACTTAACTCTGAGGAAGAGTTCAATATTTTTACTTTATTACAAATAATTAAATCCATCAGATCCGGTTTTCACAGCTATTATGTTGAAAAGTACCAGTATAACGGAGGGTGGGGGTTTATATGTTTAGCTCTGCTGTAAGTACAGTATAAAGTTATTAACTATTATCAACAGTGACTATGTGTTTCAGCCAAAATTAGCCTTTATCAAGTCAATTCCAGACATTTTTATAACTCCAAACACACTGAATATAACCCACATAAAGTGTCGCATCCACTTATAACCTCTTTAGGAATCAATGTGACATGTTTCTACCTTTGTCCAAATCCTATAGTCACATAAGTCACTAAGGTGTTTGATCATTAACATACTTATGATAATATAATAAAAGAGCATAGCTTGTAAATATATAAAAACATAAAATATCAAATTCTTAAACCATGAATAAAATGAAATAAAATGAAATAAGTAAATAGAAATAACATTTTGTTCCTGTAGTGTGTGGGCAGTATAGGACCAGTAGATGTACATATAGGTTATTCTTGTAGCTTGTGCCTTTGTTAGTTTTAGTTTTATTAAGCATTCAGTGTAAGGTGACCACTCATTTGAGTGTGAATATATTCACAGTCTTTTGTATATTTATTTTCATATGTGCATGTAAATGTGGAGATAAGGTACATACATAGTAAAGCAAAATGCAATAGTATGTTGTAGTTCATGATAAATACCTGTATTCATGTGTTCAGCTTTTAAATGTTCCTCTAACAGAGAAAAAAGTGTTACTGTAAAAAATAATTTTGGTGAAATGTTAGTGTTTTTTTTAGTTTTTTAATTTCAGGTTTTGAAGCCTGATAATGGTTAGTCTTTGGGTATTGTTTCTTTAAGGATGTGTTCACTCTGAGTGTCTCAAAGTGGTGTTGCTGAGGATTGTTCTTTTGGGATGTACAGCTTTGTCACTGAGCAGCCAAGTGTCACATCCCAGACGATTTGACTCCTCAATGTTCAAAATCGTTTCTCTACTGTTGTTTGTTAATGAACACCAATGGTCTTATTTCAGAACTTTGAAAACATTTTTAGTTAAGAGAAAATCTTAACATTGTGAATTTAAATCTAATAACTTTCAAGCCATTTTTGCACAATAATGTAATGCTGGAAGCACATTGCTGACAAATCATGTGTGCATTACAGTTTGTTACTGTTGTTCATTTCTAGAAAGTACTTTTTTTTTTTAATTTCAAGTTTCTCATGGCAGTGACTATGACTGTTTTGTGCAATATGATACCATGTAGTTCAGTAAGTAGGTACTAAATTTTGGAGGAATCTGCTGCTTCAATTTTCAAGTTAGAAAACTATATAGTGTCACATGCCAGAAGAGAGTGATTTTAACGTTGTAATTGCTCCTCATTTTGTAATTGCTTCACAAATAATAAGAAATGTATTTTCTGTTGCTATTTGGATTTTGTTTTGCTAGAATTTGTTACCAAAGAACTGCACTATTAAAGTTTTTGCAGTAAGTCCTTAAACCCCTAACCATATCCATTGACCAGTTTGATATAAAACAATGAAGATGATATTTAGGAAATCCTAGGTTCCTGTCTTGGCATCCTTTCTTATCTTGCCCATTTCATCATCTATGCTGATACCCGAAATGCTAACCCCAATAAGCCATTAAGATAAAAATAGCTTTTAGGAGGCTTTGGGTGCAGTTCTTGGCTACCTTCCACATCCTTTCCATTTTGTCTTGTACTATCAACTGCCTGATGCTGTCAGACTTCTGCAGCAGTGACAAATCCTCATTCTGAGCCCACTGCTATGCAGCTGAGAAAAGTTGAATAGAAGAAGAAAGAGATGGCTGTGTGTGTTTGTGTGTATTTTTTTTTTTTTATTAAGGTATTCTGCAAAGTATTGTCATCTGCTTGACAGTTTTGCAGAACTTTGAAGCTGTAAAGTGAAGGCAGAGTGATTCTTTACTTAAATAAATCTTCCATATAAGAAAATACAGTGATTCCTTGTTGAGAAATTTTCCAAGGGACTGAGCAATGTTAACACAAAATTTCATTGAAAGAGGGAATGGAGTTTGAACAGTTTGCTTACAGGTTCCTGTTTGCAGGAGCTGAGATTGCTCTGAAAGGACTGTGTGCTACTTTTATCACATTCATTCATGGTTATGCTGGTTGACTTCTTGCCTGAAAAATCTGATGCCATTTTACTAAATATATGCTGTTGTGGTGGTTGCCAGTTACACATTTATTATTCAGATATCACTGTTCTCATTTGGTTTCTCTGGTGCTCAAGATGTGGCTGAAAAAACTGCCACAACTGCCACACTTATTGCCGAGACAGTGTACTGCAAAGATCATATGGTGTGCAAAAACTGCCTGCTTATTTGCTGTGTGATTCAACAATTCTTTGTCAGCAAGCAGGCCATTGAATTGCAGTGTGACCTTGACTAATGAGGTGGGAAAGATGTGGAAGGAAGTAGCTGAGGTCTTTTTTGAAGTACTTTCCCACCATTGGTTTGGATGACCTTAACCCTTCCAGAGAGCTAATCTTCAGGGCCTTCTTAAATACAGAGCAGTATTATGAGATGTCATATAAAGTACTGCGGTATATGAGTCCAGACCCTCTATGTGGGATGCTTGGTAATGTAGTTCGAATCATATCCTCTACATCTATTTCGATTGCATAATAAGTTTTTTTTTTTTTAAATTTTATTTCCACTGTGATGTCACTTGTAGGTGTTACAAGATTCACAGATTTGTAATCATCGTGGAAGAAACTGTTGAATAAGGGAACAAATTTTACTTGTAGTGAATAAGCATTAAAAAACATTCACACTGCATGGACCAATTAATATAGTATATAAAGGAAGATGGGTTTATTCAACTGATTATAATTTGGTATCAACACAACTCGGTGTTACCAAGTGCTTGCTGTTTGGATATACTCTGTGTGTCTTTAGTAAAGGAACAGAGTATCTGATGTTTCTTTACACCTTAGCTTGTGTGCATTGTTGTAAGATTATTATGACTTTGGCATGACAGTTGTGAAGACGGTGACTGCTGTGATGTGGAACCTGAAGCAGAAACATCCTGATATGGATGAATGGCAAATTGTGCTTAGAGCATTGACAGATGTTAGTGTGTCCAAGATCCACTGGGATGATCTGACACTACTTATATTTAGTGTTACGCAGATACCATTTATACGATAACTATAAAATGCTTATTTTTATAACATTTCCAGAGTAAAGATGTAGGTGCTTAATAGTTAGGAAAATAATTGAGCATTCTGGTTTTATTTGATACGATGGCATGTCAGAGGGTAATCAGATACCATTGTCAGAAAGGAATATACTCTCTCTTCTTCAAGGGTCAGTAGTTCTAGTATTATCTAATGACACAAGACTAGTGTCCCAAAATGATAGAATCCTGAGCCACACTACTCTGAAAACTCGAAGAAGCTCGCATACAGCAGAACTGTTAAAGACATAAAGACCTGAAAGTCCATAATAGTTATTGCACAGCTTTTTAAGTGGCAACAGAATATGGCCCATGAAAGTTATATGTGCATAATACATTATAGTAGAGCTGCTCGGAGAGCAAGGTCATGTGGCCCATGAAAGTTATGGGTGCTTGACTGGTTATTGCAGAGTTTTTCAAGTGTCAAATGCATGGAATGCCTCAAAAGTTTCTGCAAATTAATTTTGTTTAATTTTGTGTTCATTTTGATCCTTATTGCCCAAGCCTATACAAAAGTAATTTGTACACTTTATTTGTTATATATTAATATTTTAATAGCAACTTACATTCTGATTTGACGTGACGCTGGTGTTTCTAAGCTGCAACATGTAAATAGGTACAGGTATTTAGTCAATAACACAACAAATATTTCTAATGATGTTAATTAGAGGGTGATAACAACTACATGTTTCGGCATATTCCGCCCATCTGATGATGGATGGAATAGGCCGAAACATGTATTTGTTATCATTCTCCAATAAACATCATTAGAGATATTTGTTGTGTTATTGACTAAATACCTGTACCTATTTATTTATACACACAATGGGGATTGCACATTTCAGAATTGCAACATGTAGTTTTATTATACAACCCTATATACGTATAGCATTAATAAAAGTCAGCTATGGCTAAAAGTATACTGAATTGTATTTAGATACTTTATAATTTGAAATGAAGTACAGTAATTTAAAATTTTCTCAAAGTGATTTCAGGATGTACATACTCTGCTTCAAGATATATTCACTTGTTCTGAACTAATACTTATCTGTAGAGAAGAGTGACCTTATTAGAAAAAACAGCGTTCTCTTAATTTTGATTAACATAAATGGAGAAAAGCAAGAAATGACTCAGTTTGATAGCCTTAATATTAACTAGCTAAGTAAAGGTTCAAAAATTATAATTATTAAAATTTGTGGAATGTTGTGTTTATATTCACTACTTTTTGATAACTAAACATTGGATACTGAATATGAATGGGACAGAGCATATTAAATGAGAATATACATTTTATTATTCATTATTTGAATTTGCATATATTTTGAGTTACATAAAATTTTTTCTTTTCTTAGGTATAATATCAGATTTTTATTCTCGCAAGTGGAAGTGCGGGAAGCTGACTAAGGAAATTCGAGGAAAGGAGTTCATAAAAGTTGCCTCAGCCAGAACATGGAAGATGCTGACTGTAAGTAAGTAAAAAATAAAATAGTTGACTGTAAGTGTTGAAATATTGTAAAGTAAAAGAACATGTCATGCTTTCCTAATAACCTCATTTCCACCATATTCTTTTTGTCTTTTCTATCTCTGTGTTTGTTTTTTTATGCTGTATAGAATTTAATGTAGTTCTGCTAATATTATGAAAGGGTCACTTAAATTAATTTTTGGAATTGGAAATTCCTGTGTTAATTTAATTAAAACAGCACTGAATGGGGTTTTAAAACTTGAACATCTGTAATAACATATGTAGAAAGCTAAGCAATATTCATCTTGTAGAGTGGCAGTTTTCTTCCAAAAGACTACTGGCATAGTACAGAGATTGACACTTCCAAGTGTTATACGTGGGTATTGTGAGAATAATTATGGATGTTGTGGCTTAACTTTTCAGGTCATTACTGTGGCTGTCCATATAATGACAGTGTGTCTCTTTACATGGACCCAAATTTTTGCCATTCATGACACATCTGAATACAGTTCTAACATAAATTTTGTGAAATATTTCATTTTTAATGTTTTCCACAAGTTTGTTTTTGCCATTTTGTGACAAATTATTCATATATTACATCGTGATGGGTTTACATTAGTCACGGGATAGAGAACTGAGAGGAAGCAAAATGCTTAAAAACCGTTTGATTCCTTCAAATATGGAAATGGAATACAGTGTTTGATTTATGCGAATAAATAAAGAAAACTCTTTATTAGTTTCATGTGAGCAGTAATTCTTCTGTTTTGCAACTCACTAAAATCTGTATGCCACATGTCACTTAGCACATATAACAAAAGAGAGTGTTCACATGTTGAAGACAGAAGTGGAAGAACTGTGATAATTGAGTTTTAAGCTGAATCATTATGGAGTTGTTTTGTTGGAAATATCTGTGTTACATGGCCACTCTTTTTTTTATAACAATTTATTGTCTTGTTTAATCCATCAAAGTCTCTCCTTTGATCAGTGACATGCTCCACTTGATGTTTGCAGTTACATTAATCATTACCTCCATTGACAGATGTTTCTGAGAGGCAGTGATTACTGCAGCATTATTTACCACAATGTAAATTCATGAAGTTAACTGTAAAGAAAAATTTTTATCCGTCTCTTATAATATAATGTTCATACTAAATGGTCTATGTGTGTGTCCACATAATTACTTGCTATATGTGTTTTCCTCTTTGGTCTTTATCAGCAAAAGTAGTGAAGAAAAACTGGAATGGGTCTTTCAGTATAGGAACTGACTATGGACAGGACTAATGGGAATTAATACCTGGTTAGGTTAGGGATTTCTGTCCTTGAAACCATCCATAGGCAGGCTCAAAGGACCACTGAAACTCCTGTCCAATGAGTAATGAAGTTTTTTTTTTCACATGTCGTATTACTCCTGTTCAGAATCATTCTGTATGTAATTTGTTGATATCATTCTGCTTGTATGGGTGTTTCATTATCTGGGTTTTAAAATTTGAGAACTTTTGTTTGCACATTTCTTAATTGTTTCAAGACAATGGATGTGGCAAGGCAGTCATGCAAATTAAATTTTTAATGCATGTTGGTCAATATTTTCTGAATTTGAAGACTGTAATATGAACAGGTTTTTGTGGCTGCAACTAAATATAATGTCTCATCTTTAAGTTTATCATGCTGCTTAAAGCCTGTACTTGAAGTCTGTCTGTGGGCAGACAGCACATATGGATGCCATTACTGCATGGAAGGTTTCATGTACTTAAATATCAGGGGTGGACAACTGGATGAGTTTTGGGAACTGCATCATCAGGAGGCAACTTAGACAAGAGCCACGCATTAACAAAATAAAACAAAATAAAATGAAGTAAAATATATCTTATTTGATTGCATATTTCTGTTCAAATACAACACGTTAAATTGCAGGCATGAGTCTTGTTTTTAGAAAGTCTTTTAAAATTCCTTTCACTCTCAACCTTTTGTGCATACATGCTGCCTACGTGTTACCGTTTACAGGCAACTTTCGCATGCAACACAAGTGACGTGCCTGAGCCGCTTTGTGGTCGGCCCTCTTGTATATTATGTGTGGCTGTATAATTTGTTGAGCGTGGAGCCGTGAGTTTATAAGTAAAGGTACGAGATTGTTTGACAGGAAAGGCATCCAAAATTGAAATAGTTGTATAACATTAACCCTTTAAACGCCGAGTTAAATCTCATCTGCCCTTTGCTAGCATTATTCGGAGCTCACCATATTCTCCATGTTAGCAGGTAAAGGGTTAAGGTAATGACTGTGTTAAATATTTGCCTTTCTCTTTATTGGACGACATAAAGAAAGTAAATAGTGGAAGACTCCCATAACCAGTTTTGGTGTGAATGAGCCATCCAGATTCAGGACGTGACGTGCAGTGTAGATTAACAAGAATCGAAAAAACTCAGCACAATTTTTAGTGACAGTTGGGAAGAAGGGGTTTCAGTTTTGAGCTGGGGTACTGATTTGTAGGTGCGTTCACAAAAATGCGAAAATCGACTATTGGCTGTCTGTCTGTCCACATAGAACAACTCGGCTCCCACTGGACTGATTTTCATGAAATTGGTATTAGAGTATTGTTTGAAAATCTGTTGAGAAATTTCAGGTTTCCTTATAATAGGACAAGAATATTGGGTACCTTACAAGAAGACCTAAATACATTTTTTTGATCATATCCCGCTCACTTCTTCTTAGAATGAGGAATGTTTCGGACGAAAGTTATAGAGAAAATCAAAAAACATATTTTATGTTCAATAACGATTTTCCGAAAATCGTGTCTTGTTTGAGCTAATGTGGAAAAATATTTTAGAGCCGGACAGGCCACAGATGACAATGTGGCGCATGCGCGTTGCATGCAGAATACCACAGGCTACAGACACACACTCAGAATACGTAATACTTTTTTTTTTTTTTTTTTTTTTTTACTGAAGAAGTGGTTGCACGAACGCGTCGCATCGTTACGTTGTACATACGTTGCCCCTCTTGTTATCTTTGCTGCCGACTTAAAATTCTGCCCACCTACCCATCTGATCTCCGACGGACTCACGGTATGTCTGTCTCCTCACTCTTTTTGGTGCCGATGTCAAAATTAACTGGAGTGGCACGTTACTCTTCATACGAATATTAGAGGCCAGCTACTTACTTACTTACTTACTTACTCCATGGTGCAGAGTCCTTCTTGAGAAGCTAACTGGTTTGCAGCTAGTCAAGAAATTCCCCGCATTTCACGGAACCCGAAGGTTCATTACCGCACTCAC
>Ga0131853_10012282_pt1 | contig 15689 bp, 9 predicted proteins | sample TergutLab28metaG_FD_92764 | JGI IMG/M metagenome (GOLD analysis project Ga0131853, IMG submission 92764) | Labiotermes labralis P1 segment gut microbial communities from Petit-Saut dam, French Guiana - Lab288 P1 (version 2) (version 2) | ecosystem: Host-associated > Arthropoda: Insects >...
CTGTATAGGCAAGTTTCCACTTCGAAAACAGGTAGTGATAATATTGAACAGAGCTGTAAGGAAAGCGACGTGCCTCGCATTGTCAACTTCAGGCTTTGTTTTTACCGGTGTGAAAATATAGGGTTATGTTACTTGGAAATGTGATGATTCTAAGTGTCACACATTTCACAGAGAACCCCAGGTTCTGCCAGAGGTCTCGACTACACCAGCATGTCTCCCCCCCCCCCCATCTCACCTACATTCCAGATTTCAATTACTTAGCTGAAAGGATCAGTTAGCAGTAACAAATTCGGAAATACTTTTTTGATCGCCATATTTTGACCTCGTAAGTTAGACGTAAAGCAACGTTAAACAAACGTCCTACTTTCTTAGCCGACCGAAGTAAACGGTACATTGACTAACTACGGGCCGAACGACCCAGGAATCGTTGTTACATTCTCGGAAGATATTTTCAACTTTTCCAGGGTCCAGACCTCTCTAGGATCCTGCCAGCATTCTACCAAACGTATAACGGGTAGTCCTTGACGGAGATGGAATGGTCGGGGCGTAGCTGACCTCACACCTCCATCTAGTGCCAAGGCAAAGAATGCATGGAACTATATCTTCACATAACGATACATCTTGAAGGCACAGAGACAAAATTAATTCTCTAATTATCACACTTCCTTATTTAACATGTTACAAGGATGGATTAGTGTTACTGCCAACTCAAACGTTTGCATGGCCACCATGTTAGAATTTCTCACCCAAAAGTACTCGGGTTTGAACCCTGGGATACGGTGATGAGATGCACCGACTTGTGTCAGGAAGTCGAAGAAGGAGTCCAGATTATCCAGTCCCTTGATGCCTTCGTCCAGCGTAGCCATCACTGTATTCGCATGTTCTGCCAGTTCCATGCTGTTCGCTTGTTCTTCGCGCGTGCGTAGTTCACGGAACTTCTCGAACAGATTAAGAAGTTCTTGGTGTTGCTCGAACAACCTGAAACCAAAGAAGTCAGTGATGACTGGAACTTTTCACTAACCTGGGGCAAAATGGGGTACTGGAGTGGAACGGGTTGCCGCCTTGTTTTGGAGGCGGCAGTTACTGACAGTAGGCGATGTGGCAGCTATGGCCGATCGCGGTGGCCCGGTCTAAGGTCTGCGGCCACCAAATTGCTGGTACCGCGGGTTGGAATCCCACTGATGGCATGGACGTTCGTCGCTTACGTTTGCTGTGTGCTGTAGGTAGCGACCTCTGCAAAGGGCTGATTACCCGTTCGGAGAAGTTCTACCGGCTGTGAGTGTCTAATTGTATCTGATCTAGAAACCCAAATAATGGGGCGGCCTATGCTCGAGTTGGTCTGTAGCGCCAGAGAAGACAGAATGGGACAGTTCGTGCATTTCAGTGCATCGTGGGTAAGAGCGGCATACATTACAGATGTCAGCTTGGAGTCATGATGAAATTTTTCCTGTTTTATATCTTTAAGGCCGGAAAGAATTGAAGGCAAGGTAGGTTCTTCATTATTTCCACTTATGGAAATCACCGTGGGCCCTACGGGTAAAATGTGCGGGCTGCATATGAAAGCTGTGATGTTAGCATTAATGTAAATGTTTTTCCTCTTATGGCACATTGTTTCCTAATCTCAAATTACTGAAAACTGGGGCAGAATGGGGGCGAAATAATGGGAGATTACCCCACTATTTCCCGACCACCTTTTTGTTCCTATTCAAATTATTGTTACTTTATTTGTAGGTGGTTCGAGAGCAAGATAAATATACAAACTGGCAAAGCTAGTCCTTGAATCTATTAATGTCGCAACTGAGGCTGTGACCAGCAGGTTTGTGAGGTACGTCAGAAGTGTCTCAGCAGTTCGACTTCCACATACACTTGAACGCCTTCTAAGGATGGAAGGGAACGACCATGCTAGATAAATGTCACAACAGGAGGGCAAACATGTTGTCACTCCTTAACCAGAGTCGGACTTGGTTAGTCACACTGTAAATATGGACTAACGTTCTTGTTTCACCGGAAAATAAACGTGGATTTTGATCCATAATATAAAAATAACCAATGAATTGCACTTCAGTGTTTATGATGTATTTTATTCACTAAATTTTCACCAGCTTGTTTCGACCAGTATTGCGGCCATCTACAGTGTGTTGTTATTGTTACAACAATACAAAGGTACAAATGTGGTTAGCTGTGTCGCCGTCACTCAATAACAATTAGAAATTATTATAATTTCAGTTAAATTGCATAAGTAATATAAATGTAGGTTAAAATGTGTAATGATTAAAATTTTGGGAGTTAAAACTGTTTAGTTTGTGCGAAGTGAGTTCCAACCAGTATACCACACCACCTACATCACCTACACGCTGGATTAAAACTCACCGCGTCACTGCATCAGACATCTATCCTTACAGACTAAACCATTTTAACTTCCAAGACTTTAATCATTACCCATTTTAACCTACATTTATATTACTCATGTTATTTTAACTGGAATTGTAATAATTTTTAATTGTTATTGAGTGACGGCGACACAGCTAACTACATTCGTAGCGCTCGGAATTTGTTGGTGAGAATTTAATGCATAAAATAATCATAAACATTGTAGTGCAGTTTGTTGGTTATTTGCATAATGTGGATATGTTTAATGCATGGATGATGGAAGGTATTAAAATAATGGTGTTTGAATTGTGAGCCTTGGAAGGTAAGTGACTTTTCTAAACCTTTCAAAGTTACTGATGAGATGGCAGGCACTGATTGGCTTCACGACTCCTTCAACAGACATCCAAACATTTTAGGCATGTTCGCAAAATTACAACAAGCGACTGTTAGCTTCATCTTCTCTGTCCCTCTGCAACTCGGCTCCCACTGGACGGATTTTCATGAAATTTGATATTTGAGTATTTTTCGAAACTCTGTAGAGAAATTGAATGTATGTTTTTCCGTGCATCGTAGTATAAGCGTAGAGAAGAAAACCAACTACATGCTACTGAATGCTTTACTGCACTTATAATCTGCTCAACATGTTTCGGGCACTTATATGCCCATCATCAGGAGCTCGAGACTATATCATATCATATTTATTCACCTTCCGTTGGATCTTTACAGATATGGAAACAGTCACAATAATACATAATACATAAAAGTGTGCAGTGCATTTGTCGTAACACAATTAATAAGAAAAATACAAGTAAGACAGACAAGAAGGTAATGAATGGTAATAATAAGTTAAGTTACACATTAAAAGTAAAACACAAAGAACCATAAACATTAGGATGCTGATTGATAAAATTCATCTAGACTATATAACGTATGTTCAATAAGGTAACTCTTTAATGTGGATTTGAAAAGCTTAGTATCATTTGACAAAAATTTAATATTTGATGGCACGTGATTATGTATCTTACTTCCAGAATACAGTACTGCTTTCTGAACTAATGTTAAATTTGTAGAAGGTAAATGTAAGTTGTGGTTGAAACGTGTATTCAAATCATGAATTTCAGAATTGGATTGGAATAGACCTCTACTCTTGTTAACAAAAACAAGTAAGGAGAAAATGTATTGAGACTGAAGTGAAAGTATTTGTAACTGTTTGAACAGTTGAAGGCATGAATCACGAATACCGGTATTTGTAATGATTCTTATTATTCTTCTTTGAATTTTAAAAATGGTGTTGCTAGGATGTGAATTACCCAAAAAATAATACCATATGACATGACTGAATGTACATAAGAAAAATAGATCATTCTCAATATATCCACAGAAAAAAAATATTTTATTGACCTAATAGCATAACAAGCCTTATTCAATTTTGATATTAATGCAACAATGTGATCCTTCCATGACAGTGAATTATCGATGATCAAACCTAGAAATTTAGTGTTATTGACATTAGTGTTTATTGAATTGGGAGCACTTATTTGAATTTTTCTTTCATTTTGTTTTTTAGTCAAGAATTACATAAAGTGTGTTTTATTACAGTTCAGTGTTAGAAGATTACTCTGAAACCAGTTGGTTATTTCGGTAATTACTGAATTAATAATATTCTTAAATTCCTCTGGATTAGTGTTTGATATAATAATGGTCGTATCATCAGCAAATAGTATCGGGTTAGCTAATTTATTTATGCTTAAAGAAAGACCATTTATATATATATATATATATATCAGAAACAGTAAAGTACCCAATACCGAACCCTGTGGAACACCATGCTTCACATGTACCCATTTAGAAGATAGTTCATTAGGTTTACTATTATTCACAGATACTCTCTGTTATCTATTTTTTAAATAAGATTCCATTAATTTGTTAGCTATTCCAGAGATCCCACAAAACTTCATTTTAGCCAAAAGTATTTCATGATTAACGCAGTCAAATGCTTTTTGTAAGTCTCAGAATAAACCACCAACAAGATTCCTTCTATCAAATGATGATAATACACTGTTTAGAAGTGTGTATATAGCTGTTTCGGTAGATAATTTCTCTCTGAAGCCATACTGATCACCAACCAGTATATTATTATAATTAACATAAATATACAATCTTTTAAAAATAATTTTTTCAATTATTTTAGAAAATGAGGTTAGGAGAGAACTAGTTCTGTAATTAGAAAATTCAGTTATGTCTCCCTTTTTGAATAAGGGTCTCATTTCTGAAAATTTTAATCTCTCAGGAAATATACCCGTTGATAGAACTTTATTAAAAATATACGTTAAAGGAGATAAGACATAAGGAGCACTAATTTTAAAAATTCTTGATGATATTTCATCATAGTCCTAGGAATTTTTACATTTCAAAGAATTAATTATTTTGTCGATTTCATGCGTAGTATTATTATTTAGTTTTATTGAAGAAGAAAGCTGACTAAGATTCTGTCCTAACAAAGTTATTGGATCATTATTATTATTAGTAGTATTCTTTCAAGAAAAGTTAATGTAAGGTGATTTTCAGCTACAGATGAAAAGTAGCCGTTGAAAGCATTTGCAATGGCTAGTGGGTTACTAGATAATTTATCATTAATATTCATTGTTGAAATTGTATTAGTGATATTTTTATTATTGGTGATAGTTTTAACTATGTTCCAAGTAGTTTTTGTTTATTATTATATTTCAGCAGAAGCTTATTATAATACTATACTTGTGTTATTGCCGCATTTGGAAGTTGGTAGTCGGCTGTTAGGAGCAGAGCAGCAGGCTATGCATCCGGGATGAGGGAAATTGTGCGATTGAGTCGCACAATTTCCCTCAGCCGACCACCAGCAACCAAGGCATTACACACCATATGCGGCAATAACACAAGTATAGTCTCAAGCTCCTGATGATGGGCACATTAGTGCCCGAAACATGTTGACCAGATTATAAGTGCAATAAGGCATTCAGTAGCATCTAGTTGGTTTTCTTCTCTACACTCTGTCGAGAAAATTTAAGTTTCATTAAAATCTGATAAGAATAAAGGTAACTTCACATGACGAAATGCACATTTTTATCATATCTCGCTCAATCGTTCTTAGAATGAGAGATATTTAAGACGAAGTTGTACAGAAAATCAAAACACAATTTATGTTCAATAACGTTTTTTACGCAGTGGTTAAAGGTGCTGCGCTACAAATCGGAAGGTTTCTTGTTCGATTCCAGATGGTTCCATTGGGATTTTTCATTGACATAATCCTTCCGATTGCACTAGGGACTTGGGGACGACTCAGCCTCTAACAGAAATGAGTACCAGGAGTATTTCCTGGGGGTAAAAGTGGCCGGTGCATAAGGCTGACAAACTTACCACCATCCTGCGGCATTGTCACGTGATCAGGGAAACTTAACTTCCTGGAACCCCCTGGGCACTTCGGGCCTGTAATGGGACTGATTTTTAACGTCTTTTACGAAATTCGTGCCGTTTATGAGATAATGTGGGAAAAACTGTAGCGGATAGGCCATAGATAAAAATATGGCGCATGCGCATTGCATAGCAGATTCCTAAGTCTACAAACAGACACTCAGAATATGAAATATTTATTGCTTTTCCACTGCAAGCGTCTCAGTGTTACGTTATACGTACAGCGTCTGTCTGTCTGTCTTCTTCAGTCAGCCGAAGGCACACACGCAGGACGTGAAATGGGCTTTGATATAAATATCAACTCAGTTTATTTTTTGTTTTTGGCAAATATGATTGATAGGAACAATTTGACTCCAAACAAAATTTATAGAGGGGACCAGCATGACGGTTAACACTAAAGACCAGTCCAAAATTCTGGCATTGACATCTCGAAACAGAGTTGATATTTCTAGTTGTACATGAAATGACGAAAGGGCAGCATCCAAAATATATTTGTCTGCCTCAGTAGCTTTTATGTCTCCAATGCTTCTTTAAATACTCGCAGTAAGAATGTCCATTGAATGTTTGGTGTGGACACGGGGCGAAGCCTATGAGACCGGAAGGATGAGCAAACCTTTGTTCTGTACTTAACTTTCAGTGGCTCGGAAGGAGTCACCAGGACATGCGTTTTATGGACATGGATTCCATATGAAAATCGCAAAGCTGATCGATACTGCGGGAGAAAACAGTGCGATATGAGCCTGCTTCCTCCCACACGGCACACAGCTGCAGACACAATTATGACTCCATGAAGGCGTTTTGTGTTCTGCTGTGAAGGAAACAGGTCATTGAGAGAGTTCAGACTTCCGTGCCGGTGTAGATAGGGTCTTCAGTCTTCTGTGTTGTTACGAAGTGCAAGTCAAGTACTTGTTTACCGACGTTTCGGGACAGCCTGTCAGTCCCATCTTCAAGGGTCAAGCAATCTTTGACCTTGAAAATGGGACCGATAAGCTGTTCTGAAACGTCGTCGAACAGCTGCAAACATATGTTGCGTAACATCCCAGAAGGGCAGACACTTAAAAAAAGTCATTATTTTTCAAATGTCCAGTATTTCTGATCCCTTGTTTAGAAGACATTATATCAATTGCGCACGGTCATCCGTGGTTTTCTTTGCGTAGGAATTTAGCCGGTAGATAGGAACGACTGCCCAAGGGCAGACTTCTATCCTGCCACCTTGACGGATATAACATTTCTGCAGAGACGTCACATGGCACCATATTTTCGCGTCAAGGACAGTGCAGTTTCACAAGAAACTTCAATTTTGTGTCTCACAACCGACACACCTTCGACATCAAGTGTCCCTTGTCAGTGACCCACAGACACCAATCCGTTCCCAAATTTGGCAGACAGAAGAAACGGATGTCACGAAAATGGTTTAGGACAGCAAAACTTTTATCCTCGCGGGCTGATTTATGCTTGCTTGTGCGACAGCTTTTCTTACACTGGAAGAAAAAATGTTTCTACGTTCTTAAATTTGAGAGTCCTGTGGTTATTATTATTATTTTTTTTTTTTACCTATTTGTAAGTTTATTTCAGGATGGTTCTCAACATAATAGGAAACTCTGGACGGTGAAGTGGGGAGGAAACAGATGGAAGCATCGTAATATATTTTGAATTAGTCACAACGTTTGTGTGGAGAAACTTAAAAAACTGCGGAATTCCCACCGAGAATACATTACTTTTGAAGAGCCACGGCATTAAATACAAGTTTGACTTTTTGGACTACCAGGAATATGGAAGCAGAAGCCCTTCCGAATCGTTGTTACCAACGTACCAGTCTACACGTCGTCATACCCGATATAACTGCAATCTTCAGCAGCACATGAAGTCTCAATGTTGCTAATGGCAGAAGAGGAATGTGTGTCAGAAATTGGACAATTGAGTTGAAAGAGGAACTGTGGAGGAAGCAACAAGGATTTAACTTGAGAGAAGTGGGAGAGATAGTGGAAAGTAGATGTAATGATATTTTAGCAAAATTGTCATATAAAAGCTTCTGTTGGGCTAAAAGATATAGAACAGTGTTTGAGGACAGAAAAAAAGAGGAATAGCGTGGTTGCTAGTTTGGGTGTGGCAGTTGACACCAATCAGAAGAGACACAGATATAAGATGTCTTTCATGTTCAGGTGAAGCAGGCGTTAGACACATGTTACTGGATTGCCGGGGAACTGTAAATTGGAGAAGAAAATTTTGAAATTAAAAGTGGTTAATTAATAAAAAAGAGGTAGCTTAAAGGAAAAATGTTAAGATGCACTAATACAGATCAGATAAGGAATTTGGGCAGATTTTTAGACAGAGTTAAGCATAAATGGTCTAGCAAAATAAAAGTAATATGAATACATGTTATAAGGACAAAATGGTGATGGGCTAGCGCCGTGAGATTCCTGTGTTAATTGGAACTGAATAATAATAATAAAACTCAGGAGACAGAAATGTGATCAAAAAAGAAGTCGAGAAGATTTTAAATTATGAAGACCTTACAATAGAAATACAGCGCGTATGGAATGCAAAAGCAAAGGTGATACCAGTAATAATAGGGGCGGCCGGGACTATTTCAAAGTCATTTAGAAAATACGTGAGAAACATATCAGGAAAACATGAAGTCAAGGAACTACAGAAAACAGCCATATTGGGCACTGCACACATAATTCGGAAAGTACTAATGTAAAAATACAATAGATTCAGCACTGACACTAACGATATAAGCACCATGAATAGTAACAACAGAATAGCTGCAACACTGTTTTCCCTAGGGACATAGTTTGCCTCATGAATATAAGTACAAATGCCCTGCATAAAGGAGATTATTATTATTATTATTATTCAAGTGTCGCGTACATCCGTCTCTCCACTCAATAAGTAGATTCTACTCCCGACCCTGCACTCTGTTACGAACCTAAAACAAGGTGCAGTTATTTCGATCCATTGAAACCAAAGTTTAAATTGTGGCAAATGACAGGAAATCAAGCCAACGGTGCCTGATCTGTTTAGCGATTGTCATCGTCATTGTGTATTAACAACACACTAATGAGCGTACGCATTTCCATTAAGAGATAAACCACTATCTAATTTGTCCTTGCATTGATGAAACAGTTTGCCGATGATTTGTCCTGCAATGTCATACATAACCCTTCACCACCTAACTGTAGTTGCATACCACAGAAGCGCCTCCATCCGAGACTTCTGTTTTGCTTTATACGTGCGTGCAAACTGACTAACTACGGCAAAACAGGCGTTCGATTCCCAACAAGGACAGGACATTTCTCCGTCCCTGTTCCGCACAGACGTTAAACTATTCAAATCCACTATACAATACATACAGAGCGCAATACCACCTCAAGGTAACAGCGTCCAGAGCGTCAAGCTAACCATTCACTGCCACCTAGTGTTCATTTTAAGAGTGCGTAGTGTATTATCACTATAGCTCCTAGACCCCACATGATGCATGGGCAAAGGATCGTATGCACGAAAATCTATCAGAAAATAAGAGTACGATGGATATATTAAGTGTTCTTTATTTACACTCTCAACAAAGCAATTCAAATATGCGCGCACCGCTGTGTCATTCTTTTTCCATGTAGTTCTTCCCATAACTTCAGCATTTACCTTGTCGTGAGACGGGCTTTATCTCTTCTCTGTTGACAGAAATCCGTGTCTAGGGTTACCAGCCATCGTAAAACATCTGTTTCCACTTCGCGATTTTCTTTAAATTTGTGACCCTCAAGATTTTGATCCAGCACTGAAGAAAGGCGACAGTCTCTCTAGACGACTAATTTACCTCATGTAGTACAATCAAAATAGATATAAGTTCTTTAGTTATGAAATTATACACCATTTGAACTTATTTTCTGACATACACTTATACAGTTACAATAAGCACATCATGTTATATACGCTTGCCCATTCTGTTCTTAAGTCGCGGGTTCGAAACCCTGCTCCCCTTTAAATTTGGAAAGAGCGAATTTCTACCCGACAACTGGAGAGATCACCATGGTTACAGACTTATATATAGCGCTCATCGATCTGATTCGCAGTCGCTACGTTCCAGCTCTGGACAGGATCCACAATTGTACTTCGGATCTCTGAGACAGATGACAGTCAGTGACGCAGCAAGTTCTGTGTCGGCCCACCAGGAAGACAAACGGCTGTGTCATGGGCGGAACTCTGCTTCGTGTGTGGACCCAAGCATGTTAACTTACAATCGGAAAGTGACTGCTTTAAGAACACAGATGGCCATTACTGAGGTTTTCCATGGTATTCCTCAGTTCCTCCAGGCAATGCCGGAATAGTACCTTACATTAGGTCACAAGCGCTTCCTTCCAGATCCTTTCAATGTGTCTAAATTACTGTAGCGTCTATAAGGAATAAGTATAAAATTTCCTGGAGTGTAATATCGTGTATAGTAGACTGGGAGAAACACAACGGCTGCATCTTTGTTGTACAAGAGTGGCCATGTGGCTAGAAGACAGAGGCATGTCCTTTCACTTTCTGCCAGACTGCACGGCGTCTTCTCGCCGGAGACGGTAACCCTCAAACAAATAAATAATTTTGTATTTGAGAAGTCCTAGTTTCGATTCTCGGCCCGAAAGCCGGTTGCCCTACCTGAGATATTTGACTTCTGGTATGGTCTGCCTTAGTCTCATTTTTCTTTCTTTATTTCTTTCTTTCTTTTGTTTCTTCATAAACTGCGAAAGTAGAATATGCTCTTCTTACTCGCACTGCAACAGCAGTCTCGTCAAATGATTCCTTTAATTGTATTTGTAAGACAAATTAGGAAATGAAACAGCTCTCATTATAGCAAAATATCACCATGAAAGAGAACACTTGGTAGACTTGATGCAGAGGGAGGAACACTGATTTTAAAACAAAAAAATACGGTCCTCCGGGATGTCACAGCACATAACCTGGTAAATAATTATCGTCGCTTCAAAGGAACGTGTTACGTCTATTTTCAGGATAAAACAAAAATGGTCAATAAACGGATAAAGGGTCCGAGCTGAAAGTGAAAAAATGGTAGATACTGAGATTTTCTTGTCTTAGCTTGAATCCTCTTCTTCCCTATGCTATAGCTCCTACATGATTTATTCTTCTGTCCTGAATGTGGCAGCAGCCGGTTCCCCCCGCAGTGCATACTTTGCACCACATTGCACGGAGTCAGTAATCTGCGCAGTCGCCGCCGCAACTAGTATGTGCCTCGAACGTCATTCTTTAACATTAACCGTGCGCATGCTCTGAAATAGGAACTGTACTGGACTATTACGAAGACGGTAATCGCCGTTGGGATACAATAAGACACGGTGGATATGTTGTCTAGCTGAGGGAGCATCAGTGTCTTAAGAAGGGGCTTGCTTTAACTAACTAGCAGAGTATCAATGGGTTGAAAGGGCACCCAGTGCTGTAACTGAGTACATTGCGTCACGGAATAAAACGGGTTGTAGCGGTAAAAGTCACGTCATAACATGCGATAAAAGGTACAGAGGGGGAGTAGAGGTATGGGCTTGGTGGTTCACGCTGCGCCCCTACACCTTTACTCCCGGGAGGGAGCTCCGTTGCTGGGTGTGAGCCAGACCGGTCTGAACGGATATGGAGACAAGAAAATGTCTTGTCCCACCTATTTCGAACAGCGGATGGGCCAGCCCGTGGCGAGTCGCTATACCGAGTACGTTATCATGACCCCTGCCTTCAAAAGAATGCACTTGCACTTTTCTGGAGAGTCGGCATGTAATTTTATACAAAAACAATGCGCACATTTCATGGTACACACTGGTGTCATAAACGTGTTAGGAAAGCAATCCCTGTGCAGGCCTGTTCTGGCCCAGAGAGTTCCAGGAGGTTGAGACTCCCAGATTTCGCGACAGTCGGCACGTGAATTTGCCTTTACCCCTCTAGAATTATTACCTGGTACTCACTTCTGAGTCGACCCTAAGGCCATAGTGCGACCGGAAGTATTATGTCAATGAGTTAACTCTGAGATATCTCTGGATTATAACCAAAATTCTGATCCCACCAGAAATGAATAAACACCGTCATTATGGAACAGTCACAGCTGATGACGGTATCTGAGTTATCAGAACACTGTCAAAATTTCTGCACCTGATGCGAAATAATTTCCCACTCTTAAACTAGACGTCCTAGCTTCCAGGGGTGGAAACGGGCGTAGACGCGACTAGACACCACCTGTTTCCTTCCAGAACGCTGTTAATATGCATCCCTTACATTAAAAGAAAAAGTTAGCTAATATATGCTCATGTGTCTGCGTGCGTGCTTGCATGAGTGTGTGTGTGTGTGTGTGTGTGTGTGTGTGTGTTTGTCCCAATTTCAACATTTGAACGTCGTGGCGTTTCATTCCAATCCAACACCTTAATTTTAATTTCCTACAAACAACAATAACAAGATGGTAGACACGCGAAATTTTAGGGTCAGAAGTAGGATTTATGAGTTCTGCTAGGGAAATCGGAAAAAAGGTTCTTGGTTAGGGAACATGGAAGACTAAATTCGACGGTTCGTATCCCGTCAGGTACCAAGATAAGCCTGAATTGCAGGGCCAATGCGAAGAGGCGGAGGAAGAAAGAAGGTCACAGTCCTAGTGTATAAAATCGCAGTGTCTTTCAACATTTCTAAGTTTAAAATGGCGACTACATGCATTAACGTCGTAAGCTAAGACGATTAAATTTTACAACATCAGTTACACAGCAATGGCTATTTGTGTCTTTCTTCCAATAGTATAGCAGGCTGTACTAGTTCTGGACGGAACTTCTCGTTTTCTTTGGACGAAGCTATTTCCAGTATTCTGAGGTGTAAATGTCATTTACAAAAAAGAAATAGATATTTTCAAATCAAGAAGGAGCGTTTTAATAATTTAAAGTATGATTAGTTTCGGCCATTGTCACGTGATTTTAACCAGTTGTGTGAAGCCATTTAAATCCAGGAAAAACACAGACTTAAAGTTAAACTGCTATGAAATGTAAGGATTTATCAGCTGGGATCACCTTCCCTGCGATTCCGCGAGTTAAGCAGAACAACGTTTATTTTTTTGCTTTAGATTTTCCTAAAATTAGTTTTATTGTCATTTCTACTAAGGAACTTGCACTTTTTGTAACTTAATATTTTCCCCCCTATTCACGCAATCATCGTTTTCGCATTTTGTATTTCTGAATTGCAAATATTCAAAATTTTAATGTTGCCTCGAGTTGTGTTTGGGGGTACGCGAATTGCGATGTCTGGGGAGGGAATCTACAGAATTAGCGAGATATCTTAAGGGGGCCTTAATACGAGAAACACTGCAAGTTTCTGAACTAGATGACAGAAAAAAAAAACAAAAAATTATATTTGGATAATCTTCTGCAAATTTTATGTAAGACATCCCACACGCATCTTATAAATATCTGCAGCTTTTATTCAGGACATTCCTCTCAGATTAACCTGATGCAGTGCTCCGTCGAACAGTCCGGTGTTTTACCCAAGCAATTCAAGTACTTGGTTTACGAAAGGCTAATTCTGTGATTTGTCTTAGCCACAAGAAACGAAGTCTAAACACTGCTGTATTCATGGTAGCACGGTGGGTGTAAGCAGCCAGCACGTTGTAATCGGTACTGGACGTTGCTTTATGCTAATTAACACACTTGCTTTGTATTTTGTAGATTCCATGTTCGAATATTGGCTGCACCGTCGAATGTAACTGACTGAGACTTCACGCGTTTTTTCCTAGTTTTTCTGAAATAATATTGGCAAAACTTCGTCAAAATAACAAAATTCCACATCCGTTTCCTTCTGCCATTTAAATCACCTTATCATTCGTTCCTGTACGACGTACTGATTTAACAACAGTCCTTAATAAAACAATTTACAGTCATTCTGCTCGTAAGCATATATCAAAGTCTGATTTTTATTTTCAGAAATAATTAGAAAAATTCAGATTCACCTGCAGGCCTATTGCTATTTAGCCATCTTGTCACACGGTCCCTCCTATAACTGAGGCATTTATCATACCGTGTGAAGAGCTTTTCTATTCCCCGTTGATACAAATCTGTGTCACACGTTCACGATTCAGACAATCTTTTCCCCACCCACAAGAATTTCTTCAACAAAACACCCTCGCCTGAAGTGCTGAAGATGAAGGCGCTTCGTGAATGGATTTTTTCGCGGTAGTTGTTCAAGAACCCACCCTAAACTGCATTTTATATGCTCTGCTTTTTTCATTAAGTGTTTGTACTCCATAAATTGTTGTCGGTATTTAGGCCAATGTTTTATTTTCGTTTCATTTTCTGTCGTGACCGTTTGGTATCTTTATGATATGAAAGGGGTTTCCAGGAACAGAGCCCCCATTTGTAACATTGTGCTTATGGAACAGGTTTTGGCTTACGACGGCTCTCTTTGCGCCTCTCAGCCAAAGGCCAGTCAGTCTCCTGTACTCAGCTGCAAGTGAGATCAGATTTATGGTCTATTTAAAATTACCCATTTTCCGTGCAGTAAAATAGTTCACAATATTTATTCCAGCAACTACACAAGAATAAAATTATAGTAGTTTATAAATACATGGCACTTTGGCATGTAGCTGCCTACTGTGGCAATCTTCAGAGACGTGGCTAGCAAGGGATAGACTAGTGGCTAATTTTGTGGCAGATGTGCGGTTATTCATATCACACCTTTCAGCTCACTAACTCACCGAACAGAGCACAGAAAAATGTAATTACTGCAATGACCTTCCTGCTTCATCACCCTATCAACATGCTTTATTGCCGTAAACAGTGGCCAGCACATTGCATGTCTTTTGCGGAATTTAGGTTTCTTAAGTTCATCGTAACATCCCCACTTTAAACAGAAGGCGCCATCAATACGTTCATCTAAAACTCCTTACAGTACAGTAGAGGATATGGGGAAAAGGACAAACATGAACAAAGGGGACGGGGCAAGTCTTAAAACAATGTGAAAGAAAAAATAAAAAAGTAATAGTTACTGAGATATAGTAAAAAGAATATTCAAACGGGGCAAAATCCGACTGATCGTACTAGCACAAAAATTGGGATTTGTTCTGGGGTTTTCTACCCATTCCCATTCTTGCGAGGCTTTGTTTTTCCCATTTGACGGTAATATCCGAGTTCCTCGCAGGAGATTTTTTTTCCCTTAAGCCAAAATTTGTGTTCTGGTTTTCTACCCGTCGACGCTTTTCATATGCGCCTCTTTTCCCCACTTGTGTCTAGGTTAGAAATAATACTGGAGTAGGCTAACCAATCATCTGCTAGCTCGCACAAGTGTGCGTGTGTGAATATTTAAACGGAGCAAGCCTTCATTATTTACAGCGACCGACTGTCATTAACTGTAATGTTTAACGATCCAGTAGACCGTACTGCACCATTATTGCTGTAAACATGCGAGAGAACTGAAAACAACTAGCGATCTTTCCAAAAAGGATATTTGTTTGGGTTTTTTTAGTACCTTTCCTTTTTCCCTATTTTTATCTCCTTCCGTCTTACTAGTTTTCTCTACGTTTCCGTTTGACTCTCCTCCATCATTTCTGTGTCTTCACTTTCTTTCTAGACTTCCCTTTCTTTACTTAACTTTCCTCCTGTCCTTGTGTCTCTCACATTCTTCCTTGCTTCGGTAGAACAACAGAACTGCGGTCTATAGCTTACGCTTGAAATTAAAAAAAAAAAAAAAAAAAAAAAAAGACCTACAACATCAGTCTTGTCGAAACGGTCGACAGGTTGTGTGTCTCTGACACAGTTACACAGTTATAAGTGTCGTCCTGCATTGCAGTTGAAGACCTAAGGCTCTGGGCACATTTATATCAGAGTCCTTAGCAATCGAATCGAATCTGACCCTCAATTTCACGCCAC
>Ga0131853_10012283_pt1 | contig 15689 bp, 8 predicted proteins | sample TergutLab28metaG_FD_92764 | JGI IMG/M metagenome (GOLD analysis project Ga0131853, IMG submission 92764) | Labiotermes labralis P1 segment gut microbial communities from Petit-Saut dam, French Guiana - Lab288 P1 (version 2) (version 2) | ecosystem: Host-associated > Arthropoda: Insects >...
AAAAAAAACCAAATTAACCTTGCCGCCCCCCCCAGCAGCGAAAATTTTTTTTGTTTTTTAAAAAAAAAAAAATTTTTTTGGAATTTTTTTTTTTTTTTTATAAAATTTTTTTTTTTTGCTTTTTTTTTTTCCCCCCCCCCCCCCCATGTACACGTAATAGTAATAATTGGTGTTCAATATTCCACTGTAATATATTGTTATTTGTTACTGTGTGCTTGAATCCCAGCACTTATCTGGGGAAGAGGGGGGGGGGGGTAACCAAGCATATGTCGAAGGAATTCCTGTTATTTTTAAGGCATTTCAGTATAATTGCAGACTAGGAAATTAAAGGATATTGTCTGTATGGCAAATATATGAATAATACTTTCACTGCAACGAACTTCATGGATCCGAATCCTTTTTGAGAACCTTATAGGTTCTCAGGAAGTCAAGAAATTCCCTCATTTTATGGAACCCAGAGGTTCATTAACACGTTCACAAGAGCTCGCAACCTGTTGCCAACCTGAGCTAAGTTTATGACAGTTGCTTATATGACTGTGTGATATTCACTCTTGAGAAAGATTCTGTGAGGGAACAAAACATGTTTCAAAGGAATATGACTTTATTAGATGTATATGTTGTAATTCGATGGATATCACTTTAATAAACTGATATAATACAATGGCAAAATGAATAATTTGAAACTAAGAAGCCACTTTATGCAGACAGCAACTGAAAAATGACCTGTTATATGTCAAAACATGTAATGAAAATGAATTATAACATAAACATTTGAGTTGTGTAGACTGTGTTTGAAATGTGATGGCACACGTGCAGGAACCAGATTTCATCTTTCGGCAAAAACGGACGAGTCCATTTAAATCGATGGGGGCGTCAGTTCAGTCGACTACTGGCAGCCAAGATGTGCACATCAGCGATGGTAATGCTGGATACACCATGTTCCAAGGTAGTGTGAAGAGTACTGGCTATCCACTCCATTCGCCAGTTTCCCCTTCACTTCCCCTCCCATGTGTCACCGTGTGCCATCACGTTTCAGCTGGACTCTACATAACTGTATGAAAAAATATAGTGACAAATACAGAACAGGATGCTTCATTATGAGATAATGCATCTGAGTTCGTCTTTGGCTACAAAATAACTGATGTCGCACCAGTACAATTAGTTCGTACTTACAGTGCAGCACAAGATAACACTAACACAATATGAGTGAGCATTTCTTCCGTATTTAAATATTTACACTAATTAAAAAATAACTTAAAATGAAATCAGCTGCACTAAACTAAACTATTCTATTTAAAAAATAAAGTGAACATGGAGTTGCTGAATAAAATGAACCATTATTGAGCACACAGATATCATTACAGACTGAGCAGTATAATGAAATACCACATAGTATAAAAATTATTCAAAATAATTTTTGATAAATTGAATATTGCATTACAATACATTACATCACAGGTTTTAAAATACAAACATGTGTTGTTAACATCATATACACAAAGTAGGAACCTCAGATATTTGGCCCATATATGGTCCTTTCACAGCCACTTGTGCAAAGAACACAAGAAGTCTGGAAGAGAAAAAAATTAGGATGCCCATTTTCCTTGACATCCTACCATCGGCACAGGCAGACTAGTGTGAATTACAAGCTAACCCTTTTCCCAGCTCCTTCTAAAACCTCAGGTACCTCCAGCTATCACACTATTGTTTTATAACATAAATAAATATTTTACAATCCTTCAAAAAAATGACCAAATTTTCAACCACAGGTGACGGGGTACAGAGACATGATATATAAGCTCAGTTCTGAAGAATAAGAACCAACTAAATGCTACTTATTATTTTACTGTACATACTTCTTATAGGCTCAACATGTTTCAGGCACTATTATGTCCATCGTCAGGAGCTCATGACTAAAATGCTGATTACCACATTGGTCGTCTCGTTCTTGGGTTGCTGTAGGTTGGAAGTCAGGTATGGGTAGGCTGAAGTAGTGTCCGGGCTGAAGGTTATAGCAGCCCAGACTCTATTCCAGCCTACCTGTACCTGACTTCCAACCTACAACAACTCAAGAACGAGACAACCAATGTGGTAATCAACTTTTTAGTCACGAGCTCCTGATGATGGGCATAGTAGTGCCCAAAACATGTTGAGCCTATAAGAAGTACAATAAAATAATAAGAGGCATCTAGTTGGTTTTTATTCTTCAGTTATTACAATGATGCACGGTCCAACAAACATCAAGTTCAGTTCTATCGAAACAAAAGGGGAAACCATCATTGAAGAGATGGCAGCAGATGTTTGAAACTATGCAGGTCCATCCAACACATCCAGATATTGTAAACAAAGGCACATCCAGGCATTAATATAAGGAAATGAATAATTACCTTCTTCAAAACAAATGCCTTTTATATTCAACTTTTCAAAAATATGTAGCTTGACAAGCTGTGACTTTTGCAGGAATCAAGATACAAGTATGCAGCCATATCTGTTTATGTATTTTCTGTACGCCGATCTTGACAGCAACAGAAAATGATATCGTACCCAACATGATGGGAGGCTGAAAGTGGAAATGAAAGTCATGCAGGGTGTGACCTTGGACCATAAATAATTAAAGTTGTCACACTTAACCAGATATTATCACACCTTCATAATATTTGTAGTTCTGAATATGAAAAATGAAATTAGTGATCGAAAATTTGCATGTATCATTATAATATATCACCATACTAATTTTCACATTCCCAACCACAGTGGATTGTTTGTTACTGTTAAAAAATGGCAAGTGAAATATAGAGGTTTTGTGGTCACAATGTTTGTTATTACTGTGGACAAAGAAATGGGAAATTCAAGGTTGAGGCAGCTACAATGACATGGCACTCATAACAAGTGTTACAGAAACCTGTTATAAAAAAAGGAAAAGTTGTCCCTGCCCACACCATGAAGGCATACATGTAGGGGGAGTAGAGGTATAGCTCCACTCATTCTTAACCTCAGCACTAGATGGATGTCAGTGGTCAAATTTATGTCCCAGCCAAATTTATCTCTGGGAAAGAAACCCAGTACCCTTTGAAGTAGGAGGTTGGGTGGGCCCTGGAGCAAGTCTGGACAATTTTGGAGAACAGAAAATTTCTTGCCCCTGCTAGGATTCGAGCGCAAATCTATCACTTCATATAAAAATTATTAGAACATGGTAGGAGCAACACTAATACTGTTAATGTACAGTCATAAAGATCTTTATACATGCAAAATGAATGGAAGTGTTCTAGTAACATCAAATAACAATAGACATTCTGAAAAATGTATAACTTTTTGAAGATGAATGCTGAAGAAAAACATGGTGCCCATGCAAAATTTATATTTGGCTGTATGCATGATAGCTATAACTAATAACCATTTATGGCAATAACTGTGAAATTTGTATGGAAAGTAATCCATTTATGCATGTGTTATGTGTGATAGTAGATAAAGGACATCCTGTTGGGTTTTGAAACTGTTAGTTAGTAAAAATCACCATAAAACACAACATATATATTTAGAAGTATAATAGATTCAGTCTCAACACAACAATTTATTTATCATGCAAAATCAGGTACATGTTCCATCTAATATATAGCCGTTATGAGGCTAATTACGAAAATAAAAAGGAAACATTGAATGGGTTTGTAGTTAGCCTGATGATAGCCATATATTAGCTGAAATGTATAGCTAATTTTTTATGATAAATAAATTGTTGTGTTTAGACTGAATACATTATACTTCTGATTATATCAAAAGCACAATGGGGTATGAACTGCTTCAACACAACTATGCTTAGTGTAACAGTTTGCTGCTAACAATGAGTTACATGTGTCAGCCCAAAAGAGTCATCTTCAGGTTTTTTGTAACAGGATGTTTCCTTCTTATGTTTTTGTACAAAGACTGATGATGGCCTTTTTTTGGGCCGAAACATGTAGCTCATTGGTAACTGCATTGTGTTTCGTTTACCACATTCTTTCATGTTATTTTGGTTCCTTTTTTAAAATTTATTGTATGTATGGTTGTATGTTTTGTTTAATTTTGTAAGTTATGTATTTTGATTGTTATGTTTATATATTCTTATTGTTATGTATGTTCTGTTCTGTATATTCTGTGTTCATTGTGCCAACTGGCACTCTTCGGCTACCCTGACTGAGGTTTTTCAGTGCTTTTTCCTCAGTTGTAAACCAAATGCCAGGGTAAAACTCGGAAAGACGGGGCACGGCCCACACTCTTCCCGAATTAATTGTGCTGTTCTGTGTACTGTTTGTGTGTAAATGTGTACTGTACTACTGCCACTGGGTGTCAACCCAATTGCATTTAACAAATATATCATACCATTTCATACATCATACCATATCATATATCATATATACCATTTCATACATCATACCATATCATATATCATAACATATCATATATCATATCATATCATATCATACCATACCATACCATATCATATCACATCACATCACATCATATCATATCATATATCATATCATATCATATCAATAAGCATAGTTGTCATTGATGGTGATTTTTTTACTTAATGATGTGTATATAATAGTGCTGTGCTTTAAACAAATAAATATGGAGATGGTGAGAGAATTTAGAGTTTGAGAACTTTCATGTAGTGAGAACCATTACTAGTGTTAGTCATGATACCTGACATGGTAGCTTAGAAAGAGAGATGGGATAGTCAGGAGCAAGAGCAATACAGCCCTAAAGCAGAGTTTTATGACATTTTAAAGGATTTTCATATATTATTTGACTAGGAAATAGACATGGGTTATGACTGCTCACATTATTAGTGTCAGCACCACATAGAGGCCTATTTCTGCATCATCGTTCAGTGAACAGAAGTAATGAAGGGTTTCAGATTCATACTATAATCTTCTGGGTTTTAACACAACATAGTTCTGTAGTCTAGCATTGATATTTTGGAGACACATGCTACATCCAAATTCGGTGTAGAAATAATAGGGTATAAGTTGACTTCATATACATAATACCATATTGACACAATCAGTTTTTTTTTTTTTTTGTTTGTTTGCAAGTAAAAATGTCTCACTGCTTTTACAAGTTCAGCTCAACAGATGCATTTATGATTGTGTCCAGTGTGGATATAACTGGGTGCCTGTGTCAGGTAATATTTCAAATTGTTTGATTGTTAAATTCATTTGTTTCTTTAAACCATCTATATGATTCAACATCTATTAAGAGTTTTGTTGTTACAAAGCTTAAACAAAAACCCATAAACTTTCTCTTCACAGAAAGCATCATCTGTAAATGATACAAATATATCACCATCTTTCTTCTGTGTACTGTACATGTAATACCACAAATTGCTTCTTATTGTACAAACTTTATTTGTCTTTTTTTATTTTTATTTTCATTGTTGCACCTTGCATGTTGTCAAGTCACTCAATTGTTATACCAACCACTGCACATATATAAAATTTATAAAATTAACCCGTTAAAACACTAAAACATTAAAAACGCTCCTACATGTTTCAGTCCTAGGACCATCATCAGGGAGCTATATAATGAAATTAATGTGACTTTTTATAGTGTAACTTTAGCAAGGACAATATAGCTCCCTGATGATGGTCCTAGGACTGAAACACGTAGGAGCGTTTTTAATGTTTTAGTGTTTTAACGTGTAAATTTTATAAATTTTATGTATGTGCAGTGGTTGGTATAACAATTGAGTGACTTGATTTGTCTTACTTATGTATTATAATCACAAATTATTATTATATGTATATTATTGTCGAGGCTCATTCTGTACTATGCCTGTTGTTATCTAAGACAAGTTCTATATTCACTCAGGTGGATCTCTCGAATACTAAATAAATGATGATGATGATGATGATTAAATTTGGTTATTATGTCACCAGTTAGGACTATTGTGCCTGTAAATTTTCAGAGCCCTTTTGAAATATTCACCAGCCTTGTTTCAAGATTCATATGGCAAATGCTTAGAAACACATTTAGCTAATCTTAGCATTTGACCAACTTACTGCACAAATTCTTGTTTTATAATAAGTTTATTATATTCCTCTACATGTTTTGAGCACTGTTTTGCTCATCATCAGGAGGCCAAATTGTATTATACAGCAACTGGTTTCGTCACACTGTAGGTAGCCGCCCGGTGCACAGGTTGGGAGAGGACTCTCTCTCAAACTGCGCACCAGACAGCTACCTACAGAGTGTGATGATACCAGATGCTGTTGAGAGAGGACTCTCTCTCGATCTGCGCACCGGATGGCCACCTACAGAGTGTGATGATACCAGATGCTGTATAATATAGTTTGACCTCCTGATGATGAGCACAACAGTGCTCGAAACATGTAGAGGCATATAAGATTATTATAAAACAAGAATTTGTGCATTAAGTTGGTCAGTTGCTAAGAATATACTGAGATGCACAGTCAGCAAAATATCAACATTTAGCTAAGTATCTGTGTCAGACACAAATTTAATACACTTAATGTAAAGGCAAAATATTTAGGTGTTTTCTCATAAATTGTGAAGTTCGCTGCTGACATTAAAAACAATTTTGACCTCTATCACCTGGACACTGATTACAACAAAACCGTTTTAAACTTTAAGTGTTTTCCATGATGGTAATGACACCTACATTTTGCAAAATGTAATATTGATTGTAAAGAATTATGTGAATATTATGTCATACAGGAAAGTGCTTATAAACAACATAATCTCAAGGAAGAAAACTTGTAATGAATGCACTTGTAATATCAACATCAGTAGGTCGTATAGTCTAGGAAAAAAGCAATGCATATGAATAATATTAACATAGCTCTTGCCTTGTACATTCTGGAAAATTACTGTCCAAAGTTAATAATCTCATTGTTGTGTGATTTTATTTGTCAGAAACCATACTTAAAATGTATGACTGACTGACTGACTGACTGACTGACTGATTAACTAACTAACTAACTAACTAACTAACTAACTAACTAGCTAACTAACCAACCAACCAACCAACCAACGAACCAACCAATGAACTAACGAACAAACTAACCAACTAAATAACCAACAAACAAACAACAAACAAACAAACAAACTAACCAACCAACCAACCAACCAACCAACCAACCAACCAACCAACCAACCAACTAACCAACTAACTACCTCCATGGTGTATCATCCTTTCTAAGAAGCAACAGGCCTTCTGCTATCCAAGAAAGTCCCTGTATTGTGTGCATTCTAAAGGCTGACTGCCACTTTCACGTGCCCCTGCAACCTGTCCCTTTCCTGAGCCAGATAAATCCAGTCCATGCCACCCCATTCCACTTCTTGAAGATCCATTTTAATATTATCCTTCCACCTGGCCTAGGCCTTCCAGGTTGTCTCTTTCCTTCAGGTTTCCCCACCAAAATCTTTCATGCATCTCTCCTGCCCCGCATAATGTGCCACATGCCCTGCCCATCTAATTTTTCTTGATTTGATTACCAGAATAATATTTGGTGAGGGTACAGGTCATGTAGGTCCTAGAGCTCCTTGTTACATAGTCTTTTCTATTCCCCTTTTCTTCAAAACATATGGGTACCATAAATTATGGTTTTATATTCTAACAAACTGTAACTTCATTTAATATGTTGGCAGTATGTTTGTACGCTGAAAACAGAATGGTTTTGTCATCGTGTTTGTATTACGATGCAATATTCCCTTACGCTACTGTATGTACAGTTAGGACTGGCAATTTGAAAATTGCAAAATATTTGAGGAATACAGGTAGTGTGGAACAAGTTTCTGCCTAGTGCTACACCTTCACACATTTGCTGACCCATACCCCCAGCTTCCTGTTTGCTCCTCATTGCTCTGCTTTCTCATTTCTAAAGATTTGCATTATTACCCCAGACTGTAAATGCGTGCATATGGAAAAGGTTTATAGGGTAGTAAGTGATGAGAAGTGAAGGACTGAGGTGAAAGCATGAGTGAATTAATGATTGAAAAAAAAAAACAATTACAAGAAATTGTAAACAGTACTCTCTTGCTTGGGTGTTTTTATCTTTTGTTCATGTTGTAAAATTATAATTTGTCTTGTGTTTATTGTCGCTAGTTTTAAGTTGTCTTGTGTGCAATTGTTGTTGGTTTGGCTGTTTGTATTGTTGTAGTTGTCTTGTGTGGGTGTTGTTATCTTATGTGTATTTGTTGTACTATGTGTGTATTTCTGTTTTCACTTTAGATGCCAGACTGCTGGCTAGAAGTCAGTATTCGGAAGGTCCTGTGACCAGCCACCTTGACACAGGTTTTTCTTGGTTTCCCTGTGCCTATAAGCAAATGCTGAGACGGTTCCCAACATTCCAAGTTGCCACTACATGCTTCTCATGTAGCCCTCCCGACTTAAATTCAGTAGTAACCAATTTCATGTTTTGTATACATGTAAAACAACCACTGCCACCGGGTAACAACCCAATTGCAGTTAATAAATATTATTATTATTATTATATTAGTGTTCACGTGCGTGTATGTCTGGAAGGTAGTGGAATGGGTCTTAGAAACACAGATGAAAATCTCCTGTAGCTGAAAGGTTCTGGAATTGGCCCAATAAGATTGCTGTTTATGATAATGGCGAAACTTTATGTTACAAAAAAAAATTACATTCCTGATCAGTTGCATCACCACATGCTAACCACCAGTGCTCTTTTGCCAAAGAGTGCAGAACAAAATAGTGCCAGTACAAACTCTTTGACAGTGGGTAAAGTTTAAAATGCCCCTTACCTTCATATAGAATGGGAATGGGAAAAAATTATTTGTTGATATTGTTGTTTCATAATGTGGTAATATTGTTTTGTAAAAACAATGGATGACATTGTTTTCAAACACCAACTTGTTGCACCATTTATTTACAGATAAAACACACGCTAAAATACGCACGTTTAGTCCATTAAATTCTTACTAAAACACGCCTACATGTTTCAATCCTTTCGGATCATCCTCAGGGAGTAAGCAGTACCTTTATATGAAGCTATAGCGTCTTTCTATTGAAGTTTTTGTATGAGGGCAGCATGCCTGTAATTGTCTATTACAATTACAGGCATGCCGTCCTCATACAAAAACTTCAATAGAAAGACGCTATAGCTTCATATAAAGGTACTGCTTACTCCCTGAGGATGATCCGAAAGGATTGAAACATGTAGGAGTGTTTTAGTAAGAATTTAATGGACTAAACGTGCGTATTTTAGCATGTGTTTTATCTGTAAATAAATAGTGCAACAAGTTGGTGTTTGAAAACAGTGATATCTTTGCACAGTCACAAAAAAAAAATGAATGACATATTTTTCCCCAGTTCTGAATTTATAATATCTGCCTAATACATGACTGTACCACTGCTAGAGGCCAGTTGAAATGTGATGGCACACATGCAGAAATCAGATTTTGTCTTTTGGAAAAATGGGCGAGTCCATTTAAATTGGCCAGGGGCATCAGTTCAGTCGACTACTGGCAGCCGAGGTGTGCGCATCAGCGGTAGTAATGCTGGATACACCATGTTCCGAGGTAGTGTGAAGAGTACTGGCTACCCACTGCATTTAAATCGGTGGGACGGGAGGGGGGGGGGCGCGTCAGTTCAGTCGACTACTGGCAGGTGAGGTGTGCGCATCAGCGGTAGCAATGCTGGATACACCATGTACCGGGGTAGTGTGAAGGGTACTGGCTACCCACTGCATTCGTCAGTTTCCCCTTCACTTCCCCTCCTCTGCATCATCCTGTGCCATCAAATTTTAACTTGACTCTACCACTACAGGAAAAGCACTTAAAAATCGCATAATTAGTTTTATATACTATATGTTAACACATTTATATTCTTTGTAGACATGAAACTACAGTGCATCAGACTGAAGGTTCATGGTCCTAAAAGTTCAGATATTTGACATAACTGCAGCCTGTTCACATTAATCATACACAAAAATGTTTTGGTACTGAAACAGCAGTGACACTGTAGACACTAGATTATATGGGCACCAAGTGCTGAATCAGCACAAATGTCTCTCACACAGTACTAAGCTAATGGGGTCAAAATTGAAGGTAAATGGAGACTGTTTGCTTTGCCCAAAAAAAACTTCTGCTGTGATGCACAGGTAAAGTTACAATTAATTGGTTGGTAGTTTTCCTTCATGATAGCTTAAATCAAATTTATGTATGCAGTTATGTGTTCTTAGCCACTTTGGTGCTAGTGTCTCACATTGTGACTGGAATTTCTAAAATCCTAGATAAAATACACCGTGCTCTTATCAGTATCACTTTCGATTTCATTTCATAACTTCTAAATTAAAATAATTTATTTACAACTATGTGCTAGTGAAAGCTATGTTCTTTGAGTATCACTGTGCCTGACTCTTGGCACACACATTCTTTTCATTCTTCCTGGTTGTTGTTTAGGAAAACACAATGGCAGAAAACTGTAACTTGAGTCTTTGCTGGTAAGTACAGGTACCTGTAGTTGGCATGTGCCATTCTGACTAGTCAATCATTATTTCAAAATGAACATAACCTTGCCTCTTTCCCTTATGCATATATACTACATTTTTGGCCCATGCTCTGCATTCCACATTAATCAAAGTATGTACTGAAATGAAAAAATTGAATTAGTGTTATGTTATGAGAGCTGACAGCAAGATCATTAAAACAGTAGTCATGATAAAGTGTTAATACTGAATATTACAAAACTGAACACACAAGGTGTATCTAGAATGCCTGGAAAAGCTTCATGAGTCAGTTCTTCACATCAAAACAAAGAAAAAAAGTTCATATAGGAAACATACATCCAGAGATGAGTGGTTTAGACTTTACACTAATACTAAATAATATTTTACTAACAACTGACATAATACATTTATGATACATGTTTAAAATTGAATACTGTTTTTCAAGTCACAATTCACAACAAATACTCAAATTTTCCTCTATCTGAATCAGTGAACACATGGACATATCTGATCATGGACTTTTGCACCTTTTCAAGCATCCCAGGGTGGTTGTGAACGGTTTGAGAGGTATCCAGAATGCGTTGGTGAAGTGTCTATTCATTGTCAATTGGACCTGAATACACTGGGGATTATAAGTTTCCCCACACACACACAAATCTCAAGAATTGCAGTCAGGTGAATGTGGAAAACTAGGAGTTGGCAGACATACATTGGTATGAAATTTTTTCCTAGTTTTGGTGTGGGGAACACACTCCTAAATTTTTCCCACTCATTTTAGATGATACACAAAAGCGCACTTTATCATCTAATGATCATTAGCACATAAGAAAATATTGTGCATACAAAATATAGGCCCATTAAAAGTAATAAATATGTGAGCAAAAATCTGTGAATGAGAAAAAAAAGAAAAAAGAAAGGAGAAAAAAATAAGGAAGACAGAAACAAAGGCAGGCAGACAGACAAATAGAAAGAAAGAAAGAAAGAAAGAAATGAAAGCGAGAGAGAAAATCAACAAAGCTGACTCACACTGTGGTCTGAGTAGATGTATTGCAATAAGGGGACTAAGGTATCCGTCCAGATTGGTGTATGGATAATAGTAACCAGGAAATCCTTGACCTGGAATATATTTGATAGGTCCTATATTCTCTCTATCTGCTGGATTCTCTCCTCGACAGCTTAACCATATCTGGTCCATCTACAACAGAGGAAACAACTTGTCAATGTTCATGTATGTGTTTCAGCATCCTGGAATATTCCCTTCACTTCTAACAACATTTCTCACATTGCTTCAAGTAAGGATTCAAAATATAACAAAATGACAAATTTCAACGGTGGAGAGGGGGGCAGTCAACCACAACTACGTTTGTGATATATTACTGAATGATAACATGCGACATGTTTCGACCTCTATAGAGGGCCAACATCAAGCATTATAAAATACTTACAGAAAGTATGTTTATATACAGTAATGCACCGCATAACGACGTTTTGGTCAACGAAGGACCACATACAACGGTGGTCCTAAAAGATTATAATATTATAATACTTACCATTGTGTTACAATTGCCTACAGTATTCAGTACAGTAACATGCTGTACAGGTTTTTAGCCTTGGAGCAATAGGCTATACCATGCAGCCTAGGTGTGTAGTAGGCTATACTATTTAGGTTTATGTTAAGTACACTCTATGATGTTTGCACAACAACAAAATCGCCTAACGAAGCATTTCTCGGAATATATCCCCATTGTTAAGTGATGAATGACTTAAGAACACAAAAAATTATCTTATCATGTTATATGTAAACATTCTTTCTTTAAGTATTTTGAATGCCTGCTGCTGGTCCTTTGTAAAGGCTGATGTCACATCGTATCATTCTGTAATGTATTACAAATGCAGTTTGGACTGACTGCACCCCTCTCCGTGGTTGCTTATCATCACAACAGGATTTTACGTGTAAAAAGGTAACAAATATTATGATGAAATTTTATTTTCTTTGTTTTCTTGTTTAATTTTTTTGTTGTTGTGTTTGACTGATATATCATTGTATATTTATTTTCTTTGATTCAAATCCCAAAGAAGTGAAACATGTGTAACTCAATATACAAAGTTGATATCAGTCTACTCTGAACTAAATTCTAATTTGTTTAATAGAATGACGTGTTTTGATTCAGGTTAGGCCATCCTCAGGTTCACGAATACTTTTAAAAACTTATTGAGCTCTAAAAAAATCTGTTGTAGCAGTGTGATGACAGTTTCAACACTAGGTATGGGAGGGATCCACCAAGTAAACCATGAATTCTTGTTTCTTAAAATCATTTCATGGAATGACCTGCAAGATCTCCAAATTTCACACGCTTGGAATTTTTCTGCTGGAGGTTTGTTGAGACAATGGCCACGTCCCTCTCTTGCCAACACCGTAAGAGCTCAAGGCATGAATTATAGAGGTCTGTACAAAAACTGCCTCTGTATTCTGTCCTCTAGAACATGTGACAAGAGGATGAATAACACTTTGATGTGGTTTCAGGCACCTATGTCCCTCATATTTCACCTGATTAATCTTTCAGCAATTTTGTGTTTGTTAAATGTACCTCAAGCATTTCCTGAACAATATATGATTTAAAACTGTATAGATCATAGGTTGAAGGAATCCAACAAGATACAACTGTACGCAGATATTTATTTACTGCTAAATTACTCTACATGTTTCAGGCATCCATCATGCCCATCATCAGGAGAACATAAAACTGTAGTAGCAACCTCTGGTAAAGATAATACTATCTGGGGAGTGAGCTTCTTCAAAGAAGAAGCTCACTCCCCAGATAGTGTAATAAATATCTGCATACAGTTGCATCTTGTTGGATTCCTTCAACCACATTTGAAGAATTTTGCTTCCCAGACAGTATGATCTGAACCAGAAGCTGCTACTACAGTTTTATGTACTCCTGATAATAGGCGCGATGGACACCTGAAACATGTATAGTAATTAACAGTAAATAAATATCTGCATACTGTTGCATCTTGTTGGATTCCTCCAACCTAGAATTACGTTGCACAGAACTACAAACACAAGATGTATAGATCACGGACAGACACCTTCTATAGCTGTACAGGAAATTTTGAATAGCTGTTTAAGACATCCATCAGAGAAAATTCTATAGTACTGTAACTCAAGATACCTCACACAGTACGTTCAAAAAACTTTTTGCAGAAAATCATTGCTTCTAAAGTGTCGATTTAGGATATGTAGGTTCGACATCAGAAACAAATGTTTTCACTTACTTCTTTAGGATCAGTGTTACGTATGTAGGTCTTCAGGTCATTTGGCATGTCCTCTGGCAGCTTGTTGCGATCATAAAATTCAGGCATCCAACCATATATCTATAAAAATAAAGCACATTATTTTCTTTGCCAAGGGTGTCAGACTCAAGGCAAACCAAATCCAATGCTGTACCTTGCTTCAATTTCTGTTCTATTATCTCTGACACAAGTGAACTTCATGCACATGAAAGCTATCAGATGTCTACTATGTTTTGAAGTCCACATCCAGTATCCTCATAAGCAGGGATGGAAATGGCTTTTCTAAACTAGACAAATTGTAAAGCATCATTTGAAAAGCCTGGTTGAATGATGAACACATATTGAGAAGGGAATATAATAATGCAGTTTTGCAAAATGTCATTGCACAGGCCTATGTAGCTTGCAGTTGGGAACAGCTGTAGGCATTGAACATAAATTCTTAAGACAACAACTCTGGAATTAGGTACAAGCATTTAGAAATGTATTTTTGTTGATGCTATTATCACAAAAAAAAAATTGTCATGTGATCTGTGCTAACCCAAAGCTTGATATAAATCTCTTTTTTTTTTTGTACTGTGTGGTATGTGAAAGCATAGAAAATGAGGTGGAGTAAGCCAGCTTGTTTGACAAGGGATTTACTTCAATTGTCAGTGCCATTCCCTTGTGGAAGTAACTCTTGCAGTTTATATATTAGTCCTTAAATAATCACAGAATGAATACTTACTGTGTCCATATCTGGTGAATGGGGTAGCCATGTAACAAATGACATCAAAGGGTTAGATACTAGAAACTCCTGTTTCTTAAGTAGGATAATCATTATATTATTTCAGAGAAGCTAATGAATTTTGTCCTTTATTTCAAGAGGATAAAGTGATGACAAGTGAAATGCATGGCATTGTATGTTCAAGTTTTACTTCCTAATGTGGCACATGCTTGCTCATCTACAATGTATGAAAAATTGAGTCCAACAAGTGGAAATACAATTTAACTCATTATTTAACATGAAACTAAGCCAATATGTGGGCCGGGTTGCTCAGTCAGTATAGCAACTGACTACAGGCTGGACGATCTGGGATTGAATCCCGGTGGGGACGAGATTTTCCTACTGTCCAGACCGGCCGTGTGGCCCACCCAGCCTCCTGTACAATGGGTACTGGGTCTTTCCCGGGGGTAAAGTGCGACTGGGGAGTGTTGCTGGCCACTCACCCCCTTCTAGTGCCGTGGTCATGGAAGAGTAGAGCTATACCTCTACCCACCCTCTGGGCCACACTGGGCCTGTGATGGGAAAACTTTATCTTTACTTAAGCCATTACTGGTCTAGTGGAACAACTTGGTAATTGTATGTTACCTAAATCTGATTCTGGTCAGTGGAAATGGAAAGGAATCATCTCTCAGTAACAAAACAAATACCAAAATACCAGTATACAGGATAGAAAACGGTTCTGTTTGCTAGACAGTTCTGATTGTCACAATCAAAAATGTCATGAATTTTTAAGTCATTTAGTTGTGTGCACAAAATACGTTTAACTGGACTATACACATGGACAACTGACATGTAAATATTATTACTACGCCATCACAATTGGACTTCCACCTTTGTGTCATGAACCAACAGTACTCGCTGAACGTTACTGACAGGCCTAGTTGTACTATGCAACTATATGGATTAAAATTATTATTATTATTATTATTATTATTATCATCATCATCATCATCAAATTTTTCACTTCTCTGCTTTGGCTGGGAAATATTCACCTATCCTGGGATGTAGTAATCAACAGGATTAGGCTTGGTGGGGAAATATTCACCTATCCTGGGATGTAGTAATCAACAGGATTAGGCTCAGTGGTCTTATTTGTAGTTTAAAAAGTTTCTTACAATTGAACATGTGCCAAGAATTATAGATTTTTGCAGCTG
>Ga0131853_10012284_pt1 | contig 15689 bp, 11 predicted proteins | sample TergutLab28metaG_FD_92764 | JGI IMG/M metagenome (GOLD analysis project Ga0131853, IMG submission 92764) | Labiotermes labralis P1 segment gut microbial communities from Petit-Saut dam, French Guiana - Lab288 P1 (version 2) (version 2) | ecosystem: Host-associated > Arthropoda: Insects >...
AGCAATGCACCTATGTTTTACTTCCCACACCTCATGGCAAACATCTTTATGCACACCTCCTCCAGGCCCCCCCCCCCCCCCCTCCCCCTGTTACAGCAGTAGTACACGGTCTTGTTCTCCTGATGATTGGCATAGTGATGCCCGAAACCTGTTGAGATAGAAGTTTGATAATAATCATCAGATTAGTTGCATCTTGTTGGTTTATCTCTCGTCTCCCTACTAAACTCCTAGAAGTGTTTGCCAGAGAAGCAACAACCATTGCAAGTAATGGCACACTGCGAGAGATTTAACAACTTAATTTTTCCTTCTTTATCCTAACTTGTTGGTTTATTGTGAATGGTATTATACCGTTTTGCTAATAAGACCAGCTGCCTAGTTTAACTCCGACCACAAACTATGTGAGACTGCTCTTGTACGAGATTTTCAGAATGCCATTTCATTAGCTGTTTACATATGTATCAGATGTAGCTTGTTATAGAACCTGCTTTAAAAAATAAATGTCTTGGTAGAACATGTGAGGTGAAAGTAATTAACTTTTACTGGATGATCTGGCCCTAAAGTGGTAAAGAAAATGCATACTGTGCCCACAGATAAAAAAAGTTTCAAGACCCCTGGCCTGGAACATCAACAGAACATGGCTGGCATCAGAAGTACAAAGATAAAGTAATATTTATTCAAACACAACATATAGATATAATCAATAATACATAGTTGGCAACATGTTTCAGTTCTAGCGAACCATCTTCAGGCCAATTCTTAACATATAGACATGGTGCATTCAGTGAGTGCACACTCCCTGAATGCACCATTTTTGTATGTTAAGAAATGGCCTGAAGATGGTTTGCTAGAACCAAAACATGTTGCCAACTATATATTAATGATAATATGTGTGTGTGTGTGTGTGTATATATATATATATATATGTTGTTTGACTGAAAAAAATGTTACTTTATCAGTTATGTAACACGATGGGATGGCTGCTATTAAAAAAAAATTCAGAACTACTGCTTGTTTAGAATGGCTTATGTGTGTAGTTGTTTTGCAGTTATGTGTTAAGAATAATCACACATGTTTACCACATGAGCTATAGTTGTTTATATAATTGCTTAGCGCGGTTTTAACTAGAACCTTTGTATCTGGCTGAATATTTTGCTGAGTGAGTTATCCCAGCAGATGATAAAAAAATTTTATAATCTGAAGGCATCCATTTGTGTTCAAGGTGTTTATCCAGTACACATCTTGAAATCACTGTTACTCTTTTCGTATTTTAAAACAGCTGCAGTTAATTTTGGCTAGGAATGGCATGCCACATCTCAGCTTGTGGTTGTTTGTCACCTCAACTGTTTAGTCTTCTTTCCTATATGTGAAATATTTGCATTTGAGATATTCTTGGTATTCTCTGTACTCATTCTCTTGTTCTGTGTGTTGGTAGATGTAAGTGCATGCATTTGTATATGCACCAGCACATATAAATCTACTGTGTTAGTTGGCTATTTCCTCAAAAGTTTTGCAGCTTTGAACATGTACTGCCCAGTCATCTGTCTTTGTTTGGAAATGAATGAAAATGTTATGGTGTTTAATGAATGTGTTTTAAATGTGCCAAGATATGTTAGCAACCAGAAGAGTCCCTTTAGAGTTGTGTTGCCCAGCACTGTAGAGTACACTTTTCTAATGATTCAGTAATATACCTTTGAAATCGAACAGTTACTGACATGTTAAGCATAATATTCAAAAAATTTCTTGGCGTATAATAATGCAGATACATTGTTAAAGGTCCCCATCCATTTTGTACAAAGACAAAGTTTATAACTTAGGAACTACTACTCAGATTTTACAGTACTGACAGAGAAGTGTTGCATCTATTCATGCCTACTGGCTGCATATGACATCAGGCTCCATCGATTGCTTACTGATGTGCCAGTGTTCTTGTTAATCACTCTCTTTTAACATTACAAATCAGATGTTTCTTATCAGAATTTATGGTTGCTGTTGTTGACATTGTACATTAGATCAGCAGTTCTCAACCTTTTGTGGGTTGTCACAGTGTTCAGAACCATTAAGTTATTATGAATCATAAGTTCATGCATTTGTGAAACTGACTGCAAACACATCACAAACCGTATGTGAGATACTGTAGTACATGTTACACTGACTGGTCATTATTACTAATAAAAGGTAAAGTGATCCCATTACAGCCCCGATGTGGCCCAGAGGGTGGGTAGAGGTATAGCTCTACTCTTACATGACCGTGGCACTAAAAGGGGATGAGTGGTCAACAGCACGCCCCGGCTGCACTTTACCCCTGAGAAAGACCTGGTACCCATTGTACAGGAGGCTGGGTAGGCCCCAGGGCTGGTCTGGATGGGTGGAAAATCTCACCCCCACCAAGATTCAATTCTGGACCGTCCAGCCCATAGTGAATCGCTATTCCAACTGAGCTACCCGGCCCACCATTATTACTAATACTTTGTTAAAAAGTCACTAATCATGCATGAGAACTAAGTTCTAAATTTCCTTAAATGTTTCATCATCCCCCACCTTGCAGTGTGTAATCTTATATTTCCTTATGTAACCACCAGAAAGGGATCGTGCTCTAATTCAGGAGTGCACAGAGTTTTTAAATGCATTCTTCAGCATCATACATCTCTGCGCATAGAGTCTGGTTTACATCTGAGATATGCATAGGAGTGTAATTTATGAGTGTTATCATCTGGGATATGACATGTTGTAGCTTTGTAAATGGTTACCAGCCTTTTAGAGGAAACCGTTGCCTCAGTTTTTAAGGTATAAGGTGACATGCACAGAACAGTCACTTCCACTAAATGAGACAAAAGTAAGACTCTGAAATTTTGGCAGTTCAGCCACCCCACTCGGACATCATCACCCAAAACAGTCAACATTTCTCACTTCTTCTTTTTTTTATCTTGCATTCTGTGCCTTATTGTACCTGCATATTCTGTATCAGTTAACAGTTACAAACTTGGTGCCACTGTGAAGCGGTAAAATATTTTTCATTTATTTTCCTCATCTTCTTCTTGAGCTGCCATTTTTTAAAGAAAAACACTGATTATTTAATTTTAAGTTATACCATGTAGTAGTTTGGTTAGTATGCAGCTGCAGAAGTGCAAAGTGAAATTCCTGTTGACAGATTAAATTGCAGCCAGTGTCCTGTGCTGAACTATCTGCACATAGTGCAGACACACGTACAGACTTAATTTGGGGTAGTGCATCACTGACAAAAAAAATTGTAGAATTTTGAACGGTTGTGAATTCATTCAAAATTTATAATTTTCTCTGCCAGAAATTGGAGCAAGGAATACACATCCGCAGAAATCGCCAGCTCATCCCAAAGAAGTTGAGAACTGCTGATATAGACAGTGTATTGCTGAACGTTGAATTTACTTTGTGTTGTTTTGTTAATGGTAATTTAGACCTAGTGTTGAAACCTCTGTTTAGGTTGCTACACGCATCATGAAATTCCTGATTGACAACTTTGGGGTGAGCAATTTGTTTGGACGGGAGAATTACGAGTTCTATGCTCGGATCACTGGGCGGATTCTGAAGGTGGAAGAAGACTGGATATTTAGTTTCCGGTATCCTCCGGACACTCTTGTCTCTCGTGAGTATCTGCCAGTGACTCAACCGGTGGTGGCATGATCCAACATTTAGCAAGAACTAACACTGGAGGAACGTACACAAGTTGCCTTATAGCATGATCCAACATTTAGCAGGAACTAACACTGGAGGAACATTCACAAGTTGCCTTATAGCATGATCCAACATTTAGCAGGAACTAACACTGGAGGAACATTCACAAGTTGCCTTATAGCATGATCCCAAGTCATGATGCTGTAACCATCTTTCTTCAGACACACAGCAATGCAGAATGGGGAGTGACCTAAAGATCCATACAGACATACTAGAGTTTGAACTTTAGACATTTTCTTTCCACAGAAAAGGATCCATCTGAAAGTTCATGCTTACTCTGTAAAAGCAGAGTCTGTATTGAAATTTTATATTTCCATAATATGTATCAACTTCTAATGTGCACACATAGGCAGTGTACATTCCCTGTTTTCAGAAATGTAATGTGGCTGGAAGTACATACTGTGTATGTAGAAATAAGAAAGGTATGTCACTATGTTGAGCAGGTATACTTTTATAAAAATAAGAAGTGTTTTACGTATGCTGTTCATTTAAAGATTTTGTCCACATTTTATATTTTGTTGACCTGCATCCCTGTCTGTCTCAAGTGAAGCCAACTAGGTGCACACTGCTTCTTAGTATATTTATTTCAACTTCTGTACATGTTTTGGGCATCTGTGTGCCCATCATCAGGAGAACTTAGTGTATCTATGCGACACTGGTATTTTTCACTCTGTATGGGTGGCTGTCTGGTCTGCTGGTTGGGATGAGACTCGTCCCAACCAGCAGACCAGACAACCATGTTGCAGGCTTCAGCCTGCAACACGGATACCACCACAACCCAACCACACCAAAACACCAACACACATCGAACCAAGAACACACGACCAATATGGTAATTCAGCAGAATAGTCATAAGCTCCTGATGATGGATATATTAATGTCCGAAACTGTTGAGCGCATAAGAAGTGAAATAAAAATATAAAGTGTCATCAAGTTGGTCTTTTGTCTTCAGCTGTCAGGCTTGTCTTACTTAGAGTTCACTTTACATTCACATAGTCTGTCTGTCAAGTGAAGTGCGGAATTAAAATACGTTCAGATTCTCGTTGATTAATTTGCTTTTAATTTTAGTTGTAATTACGTTTTTTTTTTTTTCATTTTTTTTTTTTCTCTAAAATTATGTACTAAATTTCTTTTATTTTTTTATTTCTTGGGCCAATAAAATGTAGAACATTATGCTTCAGAGATTACTGTCTTCTTAAGTCACTTTATATAATTACAGAATGTTCATAAATATAACTCATTGTATGAAGTATTTTGGTTTGTGTGTTTTTATTTTTTTCTGTATGTTTTTCATTCCTTACATTTGTTTCAGTTAACTTTTTCTATGAGACCAATAAGGAATGATCCATGCTGTATGTTCATAGAGTTGAAATAATCATTTGTGTTAAATTGTTCAGTTAATAATTCAGTTTATTTCAGTTAATTTTTCACTTAGTTTGGGCAGTATGATTTCTGTGTACATCACCATCATATAAAAATGTACCTCATGTTAGAAGTACGTGTTGTGTTAATTGTTGGGTGGACCGCTGCATTAGTCTGATACTATGCGGTTAGACATTCATTTCGTAATTGGCCCAGGTTGTAGATGTGCACAGTTACTGTGGGGATTTGAATGCCTAAGGGTACAAAGTGGAAGGTTTTTAATATTAGTAAGTTTTCCCCTTTTTACCAGTGCACCATGGTAGGTTGTGCTGACCTGTGGCTATGCAAGAGTCAAATCCTGATTCTGCATTTAGACTTAATGTAGTCTGGCATTTGAGATTATCTTTTTATCATTATCTTCTTGGAATGGTGATTCAGCTGGTTAAAATTCATGATTGTATCTTAGAATTCTGCTGTAAAGTCTTTAGAATTTGGTTTCTTCATCAGATTTATGTCCTTAATCTCACATCCTACCGGCTGATATTCTTAATTTCTTCTTGGAATGTAGTAATTTTACATCACTCTTTAGTGTTTCAACTGCCTTGTTATTCTTGTATATACACTTATTACATCCCGTAGTCTCCATTTCTCCATCTCTGGCCTAACTTGTGTTTATTTTGTCTCCCCCACTTTGACATCACAAACATTGTGTATTCACTGATGTGCATTGCTTGGAAGTCATTTTATGCTACACTGATCACTGTTGAATGTTTTGTTGACCGTGCATTGTGATATATCTGTATAACATGAACCAACAAGATGCACTATTTTCTATTAATTTATTTCAATAGTAAGCCTCTACACATTTTGAGCAGGCTTGCTGCTCGTCATCAGGAGGATCAACTCTGTATAAATAGCAGTTGGTATAGTCATGTATTATGTTGACTGGCTGCTGGCAGGATCCAGCAATTGGTATAGCCATGCATTATGTTGACTGGCTGCCAGTTAACATAACACATTACTATACCAATTGCTGTCTATTCAGAGATGATCCTCCTGATGATGAGCAGCAAGCCTGCTCAAAATGTGTAAAAGCTTACTATTGAAATAAATTAATAGAAAATAGTGCATCTTGTTGGTTCATGTTATACAGACTGATCACTGTGTTGTACAATGGCAGTAACTAACAAGATAGGCATAATGGGAATATACACACACAAAAACACGCACACACACTTTTGGTAACTTTCTGGATGGAGTGGGATGAAAGGACATATATTACGTATTAATTACCTTGACGTAATATATGATTTAATTATTTTAGTGCCGTTTTTTTGAGATAAGCCATGCAAAGAAATAGAGTCTCGAAGATGGATCGCATAGGTATGTACCTACTGAACTAAATCGTGTGATGAATATAGCATTGGTACTGCTGCAAGGACCTCACACCTTATGTAATTAGAATTGATTTGATGCATCTGCACGGTACATGCTTGCATTACCTTAAGTACGGAACACAGATATGATACCTGAAAGGAGATCCAAATTGTTAATAATAAACATCTGTTTTTCATTTCATATCTTCCTGAAGTGAGTTTCTATGTGCAAATGCATGCTGTTCTTAAACCTGCATCATGTTATAGGACTTTGGAGACATGGCAGGTCAGAAACATTAAATAGATTTGTCATACTGCTTTCATTGACTGATAATCACAAATTAATTAAACACAAGACCTGAGCAATATCATAATTGCCCAGCAAGTAATATGACAGCATGTTTTTTTTCCCTCTGTGATACGCTTTATGCTACATACTCAACCGGCAAAATGTGTGCCTCACCATGCGGATGCCACTGTTTGCATAACATTCTGTGACGTGTGTGCTGTGATTGAACTCGGAACACATGTTCCATTGCTTTGATCTCCACTGGATTGATTAACATTGGGTTTGAGCCCTTACGGTCCTGATGCACCTAGGCCTTCGAGACGGACCCTTTGTGCTCCATAATCTGATATCATGATATCTTAATGCCCTCTGATTTTTTTTTCCTCTCAAAAATCCCAGCAAGTGAACCCCCTCCAGGTTCCCCAACAGGGCCCCTGTGGAGAGAGATACCTATTTACAGGGCATTTGCATCTCTCTCAGAAACCTCATAAAAATTCCTCTAAATAAGAAGGCCCTAAGAAAGAAGCACCCCTTCATGTTCCCCAGTAGAGGGGGCCCTTTGGAAGCACACACCCATTTTTGAGCCTTGCTTAACATATCTTTCGGGGTCCCCAGTAAAGGAGCCCACCTTCATTCATCTTTCAAAGTCCAGACTATATGAACCCCCCCTTCCAGTTTTCAGGTTACCCTTGGTTCTAAAGGGGCCCCTACGGAGAGAGAGAAGCCCGTACCCGGAATCACCATTGGAAATGTCTGTGTCATTCCTGGTTTGGGAAATCATGACATTTGTAACTTCATTTAGGATACTTGTTCATTATTTGTCAGCATTGTATGTGCATGTGTGAGACCAACTTCCTGTAGGGACTCTGCCTCTTTTGTGTATGTTTTCTTTTGGTCCATTTGTCCATTTCTTGTCTCATTTGAATGCTTTATCTAATTTTGTTGACACTATGTGAGGTATCACAACACACGAGACATTTTATTTGTTTGCTTCCGTTGCTTTGCATGATGTAGACGTTCTTGTTTGTCTCTTCAAATATACGCTGAATTGAAACTTGCTTCTAACAGAAGTTAGAGTTCTTGATGGTGATGATGATGATGATGATGATGAACATTTTGTGTCTTATTTATTACTATTGTATATTTAACAGTTACTGAGAAACTTCACAAGATTTCCTGCTTTATATCTTATTTGAATTTATGTTCCTAAACAGCAGTGCTTTTCTTAAAAAGACTTTTTATTCTAATTCAAAACCATTAGCTATACATTGTTGACTTCAAGGAGGGCATCATGAAGTGCTCTAACGAACTAAATAACAAATTGGCTAGACACTTCAGCACAACAAATATTTATTGGAGAAATATAGGCTACATGTTTTGACCTGTTAACAGGTCATCATCAGGCCTCCAGTGGAATAAGTCTTGGGTGCTGTCTGGATATTGGGATCCCAATATTTTTACAGTTGTGAACGTACATAAAAACTGATACTGGATAAAATGTGAAACATATAATGTGTAGTTAAAGCAAATTAAAACAAGAGTAGGTATTTGACACTATGGACCAGTTTTGTCACCCTTAGAGTGCTCAAACCGATAATCCATTGAGCACTCTAAGGGTGACAAAACCGGTCCATGGTGTCAAATACCTACTCTTGTTTTAATTTGTTTTAACTAGACATTATATGTTTCACATTTTATCCAATATCAGTTTTTATGTACGTTCACAAGTGTACAAATATTGGGATCCCAATATCTAAACACCTGAGACTTATTCCGATGGAACCCTGATGATGACCTGTTAACAGGTCGAAACATGTAGCCTACATTTCACCAATAAATATTTGTTGTGCTGTTGTGCCTAGTCAATTTGTTATTTATACATTGTTGATCTGTCTGTATACCTTGAGATGTGTTATGTCATATAGAAAAGGAAAGAAAACATTTTCTGTCTTTGCTCTTCTTGTACATCTGCTCATACACTGTAGTATATATGCACAATATTTGTTGATCTGTATCCCCAGTGATGGGTAGTTGACAGTGGATTCACCGCCTCCCAGCCTTGTTATGTCCCATGAGTTTTGTACACTCTAGACCAGTGTTTCTCGACGTTTGTGAGACCGCGGCCCAGTAAATTCTTTTTCATAAAACGAGGGCCCGGTCCCAACAGATTTACTCATTAGTACGATTCCAAATTTTTTTAAGTTCATACATTAAACTAACATAAGTATTAATAATTAATTATGGTATAATCATAAAGACTATTAATACAATTATCTGTACAATGTGGCATGTTGACAAATATAAAATTACATTTAAATTAGTTATCAATTCAAGGAGAATCTCTCGCAGCCCAGTATAATTGATGCCAGGGCCCGGCAGTTGAGAAATGCTGCTCTAGGCAGTGTCCTAGTGTGCAGCCAGCTGCCCAACTTCAAACCAAAAATGCCAAGTGCATTATTTAAAATGTGGTGAAAACTGTCAAGGGATATCCAAATTACAGGGGGCATACAAATGGACATACAAGAATAATACCTGTGTAATATTTCAATTTATATGGGAACACTGAATCAGTATTTTACTGTGGTAAAATTTAGATGCACTGAGCTGCAATATGAACTGGCTGCAAAAAGGGCATGTTAAATATGATGAGAATACAATAGGATGATAAAAATGTTTGCATCAGAAAAATTTGATATAGCAATTGATATTTTACTGTGTCAGAATAGATTTCATCAGTGAGAATTTGCCTTTGAGAGTAAAGTATCACATTTTGGTAATGTAGAGAGGTAATATGCATCATAAGTTGCAGAATACAAATTGAAAGCATTTGATTAGTTGTGATTCCTTTCCTGAGGTTCTCTACCCAGCTTTATAGATAGAAACATTTTCATTCAACATAACTTAACATAAATTATGAGTAGTCATAATATTAGTAATTGTAGTATTATAGTTTGGAGGTACTGTTGTTTTCCATAGTTCTCTGTTTGGCCTTTCCAAGAAACCAGCAAAAGAATTGGCTTTTGAGCAGTTGAGATCCGATTTTTCAAATTATGTTCAGACACACGGCATTTTTGTCATGATGGTGTGAATACTGACGTGCTTGGGCTCTTCACAGCCACCTAATATTTTAACCTGTTTAATACCCTGGTCTTTCCCTGCACCACCCCAAATATATATGTAGGTGTGTGTGTGTGTGTGTGTGTGTGTGTTTGCAAACAAGCAGGTGCTGGTTTTGGTTCAACAGGCCAGCTTTCACTTGAGGCAGAGAAGACGTGGTTGCAGTACGAGTGTGATCGGTGGGGACTCAACTTCAACCTGGAAGGTAATCCAGGCATTTCACCATCCTTTGTCATTAGATTATTTCATACATTTTGAGTCAGTACATCTTCTTGATATTCCTTATTTTGGTGCCCCAAATTGGTTGCTGTTTACCGTGCTGTTATGTGTGTGTGTGTGTGTATATTTGTATATATATATATATATATATCAGAGGATGCCAAAAGAATGTATACACATTTTAAGAGATGTTATGTATGTATTACTTTTGGAATTTGAATTGAATTACAGTAGCAATGTGTAGTAGGATGTTTGCTCAAAAGATGGCGTTAATCAAATGAATGCTAGTGTCACCACACAACAGGCAGGAAATTGAAATGGCATGCGCAGCGATACACGTGGACACTTTGGTCAACGTTGCTCAAGCAGTAGTTCACCGTAATCAGAAGTGTCTAGACGCTGATGGTAACCACTTTGAGCACCTCTTGTAACTGCAGAAGTCAAATGTGACTTTTATTGATCTTTTGTTATCGGTATAAATTGAGTATTACAATTTTAATACAGTTTTTTCCTTTCTTAAATTGTGTATACGTTGTTTGGCAACCTCTGTATATATATGTATGTATGTATTTTTTTTTAGGTGTACATTGTGTGGTAGAATATTTTAAATTCTCCGTGTACATGTTTGTTTATTTCTAAACTCTAACCCACTTAATTTAATATTTTGCTGGTTATAGGTACATATGGGTTATAGTTATAATTTTATATTTTTTAGTAACTTGGTAAAAAAACAGTGGCTTGTTATTTCGTGTAACCCTTGAAGAGAAAATGTGGTATACTTTTTTCTTGAACTATAAGGGGATATGTCATTTTCAGAGTGATACTGTAAATTAATTACTTCCTTCATTAGAGTAACCCTATGTGTGATGAATATTTCTGAAGTGTAATTGCCTCCCTCTTTCAATAGAAACAAAATTGTAACTGTTTTGGAAATCAATGTTAATTCAAATCTTGTGTGTGGCAATGTCTGCATGCGGTGAGGTATAGTAAGTGTGCGACAGTGACACTGACAGATACTGTGCTTGCTATGAACCCCTTCAAAACAGAAGTGTTTATTGTATGTACCATGTGCCTGAACATGAATAATATTTGTATTTTTATGACTGTACTTGCACATGTTTTGTATGATTCTTAGACTGAACATTGATTATTAGAAGATTTTGAGGCCTGAAAAGATCAAAAATGTATTCTACCATTTCTGTGTGACCAGAATAATCATACAAGTAATGTCATCTCCCATTAACACAGAAAGCTTTTTAAATAATGGACCTGAGTACTGCAGAGCAGGGACCATCATCATTTGTTGTTCAGCAGCTTACGTTGTCTGCCACATGGTGCGCAGACCTGTGTTAACTTGGGACTGAGTACTGCAGAGCAAGCACCATCACCAGTTGCTGTGCAGCAGTTGATGTTGCCTGCTGCATGGTGCGCAGCCTTGTGTTAACCCGGGACTGATTAGTGCAGAATGGGTGTTATCATTGTTATGCAGCAGTGCAGCTGTGAGAGGGTTTGTAGATTCTTTGAATGGGTTTTGTGTTTAGCTGGACACTTGGTGTCATGCCATTGTCTGTTCTGTTCACTGTGTCACCATGGTTGCCATGGTGTGATAGAGGTTGAAGCTGTTCTCTGTGAGGTATAAGCTAAGGCTGCAGAAACCGTGGAGCGTTGAGAATATAATAAACTTTAGTGCTAACATTTAACCTTTGTTTGCTGCCAGAATAAAAATGGCCAATGAATGAGGCTGTCAAGGAACACGTGAATATCGTAGAAGGCCATCATATGATATACTTGTGGCTAGTGTTGTTAGAGTGCCCAGTGTGTGAAGTAGTATATATGTGGGACTAGGATTATTTTCAGATATACTAGAGAGTGTAGTTGTGGGTAAAAATTGTAATTGCTTTTCTCCACATATACAGTAGTCACTTCAGCTTCACTCTAAGTCTTGCAGTTGTTACTATTCAATCAAACTTAATTGTTACACAGGCTTGTCCCTGCGTTAAGTTTATTTGGAATTTTATTATAAATGCGTAACACTTATTATACTATTTCTTCATCATTTACTGGCAGAAGCAACTTTAAAATTTATGATACTGCTTTATTCAGTGTGTTAGACATAAATACAACTATTATTTTTTTACCTGGTCATGTTTTTCTTGACTGATTTGACTTCACTTAATGTAGCAATATGTAAGCAATGGCAGCTTCAATAGTCGGTTGGTTTTCTTTCCATCTGTTAACACCGTCTTGTGATCTCCACAACATATCAACTTCTGACTGTCATTAATAATAATAATAATAATAATAATTTACTGCAGTTGGGTTGTCACCCGGTGACAATGGTTATTTTACGTGTATACAAAATATGAAATTGGTTACTAATAAATTTAAGTCGGGAGCGCTACATGCGAAGCATGTAGTGGCAACTTGGAATTTTGGGAACCGTCTCAGCATTTGCTTATAGATACGGAAACCAAGAAAAACCTGTGTCGAGGTGGCCGGTCGCAGGACCTTCTGAATACTGACTTCTAGCCAGCAGTCTGGCATCTAAAGTAAAAACACATACTACAATAAAGACACATAAGATGACAACAATACACACAAGACAACTTAAAATACAACATGTGACTGGAGGTCACAACCATCTCGTTTCCAACAAATATTCTTTTTCAGGTGTACCATTTAAACCAGTATCAAGTTTTAAGAAATCTTCTTTGTTCTAAGTTTGCACACATATTTAAATTTCGCTAAAATATCATGGCTGACCGAAAATTGAAGCTCTTCAGATGCATCTATCCCTGAAAGGAAAAATGCCTCAGCCAACATGACTGGCATATATCCTGTAAATGCTGCAGACTTTTTTTTGGATGGACTGCACTGATAGGCTTATGTGTTAATGATATGGACAGCGAGGTTCTGATACCATGGTTGTGGCATTCTGCAGAAATGCAAGTTTTGAGGAGGGCTTCGTAATGTATGTGGAAAAATTAAAAGAGATCAAGACATATCTATGAACTAGAGAGTGCATCAGTGTTAACCAAAATTGTGGACAACACAAACAAATCTCTGACACTTTATAGTATAGCAAGTGGGTGTAAGAGTTTTGGATGAAAATAGTGCCTCTGAAATGTGTCATACTGCATGATGTTGTAAGGCTCAGAATCAAAATATGAACTGTCATCACTGTGACAGTGTCAACTGCCAAATTATCTTCCATGCCAACAACACTGAGTGGTAGATTTTGTAAATTTCTAATAAATGTAACATACTACAGGGGTGCTGATAAGTCCTTAGCCCGAACAGGAAGGAAACAAGCTAATGTTTCTTTCAGATGGGGTGAATTTCCTTCGGCGCCTTGCCTTGCAGAAAAAAAAAACTTGAAGACAGCTCGTGTCTCAATGTTGTTGAAATCACGCTCGTCCCTGACATGCTTCCAAGCTTGTTTCCTTCCTGGTCGGGCTAAGGACTTATCAGCACCCCGGTATAATAAAGACACTTTGGAAAGGCAGTTGAAGTACAGAGTTCAAAACAGGTCAATAGATGGTTTGCTGTTGCTTGTGTGATGATGATTTTAGTACAGTAACTTGTCTTTTACATGATGATGATGCACTTGGCAAGGTAGGAGAGATGAGCTGTTTCACAGAGAATAGGCATGAAGTACAAACGCACCATCTGCACTTGAAATGTATACCCAGATTGGCAAAACAAAGCCCAGAAATGGGCCTTCACAACAGCTTCCATGATCCTGGCATACTGTTCAGAACATCAGGGTGTGTGTACTAGCTTGTGAATGCATTAACAGACAACAGCTTTGTTTATACAGTAAGAACAGGGTAAGGGTTCAAACTGGAACCCACAATCAGACTTCTATAGCCCTTGGACAGATTTAAGGACAGGCCCTGGCAATATCACAGAGAACAGCATGGGCATTCATTTGTAAACAAGGCTTTTTCTTCAGATTGTTCCAAGAGATCAGGCAAAAAAACTTGACACCACCTTTTAGTTGACTAGAGACCCGATGAGTAAGAGGTGCTGAATTTGTGGACTGATACATACAGATATATCAAATTGGCCCTGATGATGGAGACAGTGTAGTCTCCAAAATATTGTTTTTGGCCAAATTTTGTTGCAGCTGATGGCCAAGAGCATATACTGATATTGATGAAATTTTGTTTAATTGACCACATTTTGTTACTGTCATACCCTAGTGTATTTACAGCTAAATGCAATATAGCATGTTCATTCATGGAGAACACTCCAAGTCTAGAAACTTGAGATATTGGGTCCAGCACAAACCTAAGAAAAATCTGTTGCATCAACGACAACAAATTTTCAGACACAACATTTTGCATTAACTTTATGTATATTACTTATATTACAATTTTAATACATTTTTAATGATTGTTAATTGATTGTGGAATGATACAATATGTATATATTGTGCCATTTACAGCTTACAAGTGGCGTTAACATGCTGCATGTGTCTTCATGTACTGTAGCTTGCTGAAGATGGCTGTTGCTCATGGCAGAAATAAAGCTATGTAATGTGCAGTTAGTTAAAAATAACTTTGTGTGTATAAGACAAATTCACAACGTATGTGTAATGTTAAAATTAATAGTCATTAAAAAGGTAATAAAATTTTATAGGTCATTAGGTTTATTCTTGAATATTTCAGCAATGTCCCACCAAGAGGAGAGCCAGTCAACTCCAGCATTGATTCACATCCCAGAAGGATATGATCCTGATGCTCCCAGCACATCTCTTGGTATCATACCAGAGAACAATTTACTGGAGAGCTACACTCGCCTTTCCATCAGTCTGGAAGAAAATGGTTTGTTCAAGGTAATTTGACGATACAGAGGCGAAGACAGGTACCAGGTAAATATAATTGAAGATTCAAGTTATCTGGGCCGTTGCACTGTGCCGTTTGGTAAGCCGTATCCACTGACTACCCAATGACAGGAATAACATCCCACGTGACTTAAAGTCTTCAACAGCACTGCTGTGAGACCCGCAAGTCTAGGAGACATGATCCCCTCTTAACCTTTATCATCTGGGGTCAGTTTTGTGACTTTGTTACCCTCTGTGTTCTTGTTGAAGTTGCATCAGAGTCAGCCATCTTAGTGTAAGCATTATCTATTTCATAAGTGTTGTGTAAATTCATACTGAAATATAAGATTACAGAAACTAGTTCTGTTATAGAGACTTTATATTCTTAGTGTTAAATCTAGAACGTAGATAATGTCTAGGGTAAAAAAGAAACTCTCAGTGTTTTCTGCTCTGTAACACTGTGACATTGTCAGAGTATGTGTTTCTTCTATTTGACCCCTTTTGTAATCATGTAGCCAAGCGTGGTTGGCAGGAGTCTCTGTACTGTGTTCAGTAAAATCACACACTGACATCACATTGATAGGCTCAAGAACAAAGCCTTCTAAACTAAACTCCATGGCCTTAGTCCGCACGCGAACTATACCGACAGAGCGGCCGCCGCCGGTCAGCGAAGTTAGTGCCAACTTTTGTGGATAGAGGGGTGTCACGTGGTCAGCGCAACGGGTCCCCACAGCCGTTAATCTCTGTTTTCTAGACCTGGAGCCGCTACTTTTTTCATTCAAGTAGCTCC
>Ga0131853_10012285_pt1 | contig 15689 bp, 13 predicted proteins | sample TergutLab28metaG_FD_92764 | JGI IMG/M metagenome (GOLD analysis project Ga0131853, IMG submission 92764) | Labiotermes labralis P1 segment gut microbial communities from Petit-Saut dam, French Guiana - Lab288 P1 (version 2) (version 2) | ecosystem: Host-associated > Arthropoda: Insects >...
CCCCCCCACCTCGCACGCGAGTGAAAAAAAAAAGGCCGCGCTCCCCCCCCCCCCCCCCCCCCCCCCAGGATTTCATGGCCTTTATAGGGTGACCTTTGCCTTTACCTTTTACCTTTGCCAGGATGTTATTGAAAATTGAACATGGAGATGGCAGGTTTTTGCAAAATGTTAATGCATCACACTGCAGAAGATCATAATCTTGAATGTGTTCTGTTCACAAATAATGGAACTTGATGCTTTAGTGAAATATCTTGTTTTGTGAGTGGCTTCACTGCACATTCTGTGTGAAATGAGGCTATTTAAACTATATCATTACATTCACAGCTTCAAGAGAAAGCATCTTGTGGCATTGGCACTCAGGGAGGTGAAACTTATGCATCACCCACTGTGATCGGTCAGCCTGAAGAAGCTGTACTCATCACTTCCAATCAGAACAGTGTCCATCCAACACCACATCAGTCCCACTCAAATCTGACAAGACTTCAACAGAGCACAACTACCCCCAGCTTGACCACCATCACTCCTCACCAGAATCTGAAACTGAGTTACAGTGGAGGTCTGTTTCAGTCACCTGAGGAAGTGACTGGTTCATCAGGAGTAACGAGTGCCCATTCCCTTCCAAATCTTTCACAGAGAACCACCTCTGCAAACTCTGTTTTCTCCCCTCATCATGCTGATGCTGTACCTTCAAACATGCACTTGAATAATGTTGTTCCACACTTCAGTCTGACCCCAGCACAGAATCTACTCTCCAACACCATAGCCTTATCATTTCCTGTGAGTAACAATGTGAATTTCAACAACCGATCCCAACAGCAGCCTCTCTCTTCTTTGATCCAGTGCTCTGCTCCTCAGTCTGGTTCAGGTGCCCCTTGGCTGCAACAGGGGACTCCAGGGGGAACGCCAGGACTCCTACAGGGACACACATCCCCCTCACCTGTACCGGCCCTCAACAATCAGGTCCCACCAGGAAACAGGGCAAACAACTACTGGGATAATTTTAGAAGGTAAACAGTATTCATTCTTCTAGAACCCACTTCTCACCTTCCTTTCTTCCGACAGTCTTTAATGATTATGCAGTAGTATTTGTAATAACGCAGCAAGGTGTACTCCATTCAGTGCACGTGTTTTCCAAATGAATTCTATTTTAGTGCATCTCATTGGTCTGTATGTTAATTTATTGTAGATTAAATCCATTGTGAAGCTAATTGAACTTCAGAATTTATGTTGCTTAGAGTATAAAGTATTTCGCCTTGTGTTTCATTAAATATTTGCCATGTTGAAAATTTTCATATAAATGTGAAAATTGGCTATGTATGTGCTTATGTCATGTACGAATTGTTTGTACAGTAAACTGCTTTTGGGAAAACTGATAAAGTTTGACATGAGCTTCAGGTATAATAAAGGTGATGTGAAGCCAGTGTGAATAAAATTAACTTTTCTTAACATTGTTTGGTAGGACCAAAAAATAATCAGAAACATGCAGTTATGTAGATGGGCTTTTTGTTGCCTGGGGTAGTAACAACAGTGACCGCCCCAAACAGAAATGAAATTTAAAGAAACTCACAATAATTTATTGAATTTACTTTATTTGGTCCAGTTTAAAAATTTGTTGAGTGCTGAAAATCAAACTGTATGCTTTTAAAATAAGCATTTTGTTGCCCATTTTGCCACCCCTTAGACTGTGCTTCTCAGGGCAGCTGCCCCTGGAAACCTGTCCACTGGTTGCAGAGATGAAATGTGCAGATGAGCAGACATGACCTACCCTACATGCTTTAATTGTATGCACTTCTTGCAAGTTCAGTGACAAATGTAGTAGGCATTTTTAGGATTTTAAGATAACAAAATAAAGGTTTCCTGTTATTCCTCCACAGTTGCTGTCTTTGTATCACAGAAATAGATCACAGTTGACATATCATGATGGTCTTCCATTATACTCAATGATCTGGTTATCATAATTTAATAATAAAATTTTAGGTTTTGATGCTGGTCCATATTTATTGGTGTCTTTGGACTACTGCAAAATTATAATAATTTCTGATGTTTTGGAAGAGCTTGGTGTCTTCTTGCAGGTCCACTTTAAGGAAGGAGGCAGGTAGTTTTTCCAAAACAGTCATAATTGTTACCATCTCAGCAAGTTTGGGTTCCTACAAGACCATATGTTGAAAATTTAGCAGTGATACAATCTTAACATTTATGATGGTATTGTCATGCTCATTAGGCCACTGTTTATATTTACATGCCATTTGTAGAGAATGTGTACTTGGCTTTAATACTTCATATTCAGGTGGTCCCAGTTTTTGATAATCCCCCCCTAGATACCCAGATATCTTGATGATTTTTTTACATTTTACCCCATCACTGTTGGCAGATGCTGGGATAATGTCTTCAAATAGGCCACAATATATTTTTTCCACTTCTTGTTCCTTTCGTTATTCACCATAATCCAGGCAGCTGAAAAGTAACCCAGTGCCAAAACATTAATCCCTGTCCGACCCCCCTCCCCCCCCCCCTTTTTTTAGTAGTTTGGAGATGGCTGTTTTCATATGTCTCAAATTTATGAAACTTACTGCATCTGTTGATGGATTTTGATGTGGCCCAGAATTTGTATTTTTAGACATACATGACAGCGTACGTAATTGGGATGGCATTGCTTTTGGAATGAGGAAAATGTCTGGTACATAGTTTTTAATTGTGAAGGCCACATGTTCTGTTGGAAGAAAATACTTGGTAGTAATTTAAGCAGTCATGCTCTTGCCTTCCTTCCAGCTACCTTGCTGATGTATTTATTCCTGGCCTATAAACCCTCGTAGGGCCACCTCCAGAACAGATCTGTAGTGAACATTGGCATGGAAGAAGGAATACTGAAATTAACATAACTAATATTGTATGTGATGTTTTCTAGTATATTGCACTGCAGGAATACAGATATGTTCAGTGAATAGGGCAGTGATAGGAGACATGATGTTCTTGTACTAGTGGGTGTTAAGACTGCAGTCATCTGACATATTGCAGATAGGCACCAACATTTTGGTAGGACCTGCTGCCTCTACAGGGCTTAGGCTCATGCACAATCTCAGTCCTTTCTTTCCGCTTCCCTGTATTATATATCAGTTTTCTCACGTTAGCTCATTTACAACAACATTCATGGGCCCACCTTTCTTTTCCTTATGTAATGTGGTACCAGTTTTATCACCCATATCACTTCTTTTCTGACGATGGTGACGGTAGGTTTATGCTAAATGTTGGAAGTATATGGTGTCACGTGCCAGGATTCTAATTTTAAGGCCAGTGACAGAAAAATGCTTAAAGAAAATCTAGAACTTTGGCTGAAAGAATGAGCTAAAACTTCCAGTATTACATTTGTAGTGTAATAAGTGTCATGGCCCAGTTTGACTCAGTTGGAGGTAACAGCCCGTAACAGAACACTTTTAAGTCTTCGTTCTGGGTGCACTGTAGCAAGTGGAACTGAAATGTACAAAACCTAATCTTAGGAACTGTACAGTGCACTGTATGAATAACATTTCCATTCATTACTCTTGTGATAAATCCTTCAAGAATGCTCCTCCCTGTCCTCTACCTTCTCCATTCATATAAATACACATGTGCACAGTTGTACCTCCTCAAAAACTCTCCATTGTTGAAACCTGGCTGTGACCAAAACTCTTCAGTATTTGCAAACATCTGACTAAAGTGGTAAGTGCGTGCTATCACTGTGGCGCCATGTTTGCCTCTGCATTTTACTAACTACGTATAACTTTCTGACCTCAGTTGTTTCTCCTTTTCACATTCTTACCTTAATAACTCATTTGTTTGGCATGACTGCAGTAGCTTCAATTGGATCTTTTTGACAATCATTAATATCTGTCATCGTAAACTTATTGTCAGAGTCTGTTGTCAATATATGCTCTCACAGGCTGCTTTTTCTGATTCACAAACTGTAAAACAGCAGTACCCTATCCTGGGTCTTGTGTCCTTTGTTCCTCACATTGTGCAGTTCATTATCTTCAGATATAGTTACTGCTAACGTGTCTAAGAATCTGTGTTTGCCCTACAATAATAAATGTCTTGACGTGGTATGAAAATCCAGGAGATATCGCAATCACTACGCTGAACATTCACATGTGAAAAATGTGTTAAAGGGAATGTGGAATGTTTTAATTTGTCAGTTATTGGTTTTCCAAGAGTCTGTTGTTTTTAACATGGCTCTGAGGAATACACTGACAAGTTCTCCACTGCGTTTTTCCTCACACCTTTGCTTGTTATGCCATCAAACTCCATACAAGGGAAGAAGAAAAATGAAGTACTCTTGTATACAGAGTGTGGGAGAACGTGCTGTTATATTTTATATTTTAATAATATATGAATTAATGACACACTTGATGACATAGTTATATTGAAATACACACAAATGTCCTATATTTTGACAACAGTGTCTGTCAGGTGGCCTGAATCACAAGCAATATATTTATGCACCCAAGAAAGTAGGTTACACATTGCTTTCTGTAGCTGTCCCTGTGAAATAGTGGCAGGCTGTTCCCAAATTATTGTCTTCAGTTTCTCAGGCGTTGTTGGATGAGTGTGGAAAACACTAAAATTTAGCGTAGCCCACAGAAAGGTCCAGATATCCTGTAGGCCAAGAAGTAAGTCCAAATTGAGATATGTGTCATCCTGGAAAAATATTCGGCAGCATAGCCATGCAGATCCTAGCTCTTTGGGATGTTGTACCATGTTGCTGAAACCATAATTTTTAATCATAATCTTGTATAACTACTTTCTAAGGATTCATGTACAACCTGAAGATGGCTATTATCAAGAGCTGAAACATGTACCTTAGGTAGTAAATGTAAATACATATCTTCTATCAAATACAATAAAGTTGTGTTAGATTAGGACGTACACTTCACTGTAATTAGTATAAACATAACTTTTGCATGCATACACTGTGCATAGCAGGATTGAGAAAGTTCTCAAGGATGTCCCATTAAGTTTCAGTGTTTATTCTTAGTGTTTCACGTTGTTCATTCTCAAAAGTGCAAGGTCTGAAGATGGTAGCAAATGTTTGTCACACCACGCTGTTGCCTGGTGGAATGAAGAGGAGATATGTGTAGCTTACAGGGATTTCTTGTCATCATTAGCAGAAGTTGTACCTTCTCCATAACTTGTGACATGGAAATGGGCTTGATCAGACATTATTTATTCATAAGATGTTTAGATTTGTGTTGTATTACTAAGAACTTGACACAAATAACAAGCATTTTTCACTGACCACTGTTCCATCTTGTAATGCTATATCAGCCATGGAAAATGGCAACAATCACTCTTGACCTTAAGAATCAGTAGGCATGCTGAAATTTAAACTAATAAAAATTAGGTCAATTTAAAATGTATCAGCATTTCTGCTGCCTGTCCAGCAATGACTGAGTAACTAACAGCAAGGATTCAGGAAGAGATTCTCCTATTTTATGGGAAGAACTGCAAAAGACAATGTCTAATGCACTTCCTGAGTGAACATATGTATTGCTTGTGAAGGTCACCTGATGGATCTTATTTTCAAGAAATAGGGCAGACATTTGTGTGTCTGTACTGACTTTCTAAAGCTCTATGAGTGTTTGGTATAATTATGTCTGCACTTGTGTCATTACTTTTAATAGTATTAGAATATAAAATGTGTCAGCACTTTCTGTCACATCCTGCATGACACAAATTATTTAATTGGTAAAAGGAAACAAAAATGATGAAACAGTGCTTGATGTTTGAGGTTCTGACAGTGGTAACTAAGAAGATGACAGTCTTCCCAGACATTCATGCCATGTAGTTTGGTAAATACATAACAACATCTGGGAGAACACTGCTGCCTCCATCTTCAGGATTGAAGATTGATTTTATATCTCACTTCCCAATACTGTGCTGTAATGTAATCTTTTTCCTTTACATTTTAGTGTGTATTTCTTGTTTGCTCGTGCACAATATGTGTCATTACAGTCTAAAGTAACTAAGATACTCCTTATTTCTTGCCAGCTATTCTCGTCAGAACTTGCTCTCAACAAGCACAAAGAGTAATGAAGGTGTGTCACACAGCCCGAGCCCCTTGGTGGATCGGTCTCACAACACTTTACGAGGCTCTTTTACTCAGTCCAGCAGCTTTGCAACTGTGGATCCTCAGCCAAGCACATCACTCATGTCACAAGGCATGGGAGCTGTAGTCTCTGGTTCAGAACAGAACATGTGAGTAGTAGTAACAAATTGAAGTGATGTTATGGAACTGGGGGCCATTTAAATTTGATGGAATGCAGTATGCAGAATGTAGTTCAGAACCTTCTGTGTTACATCTAAAAAACCTAATAATCTGCATGCCTAAAATTATTTCCCCTCTTCCTTTGTATGTGGATATGAACTGTGACCTCTTACTTTTAGGACATTGTTGCAGTCAAGTTGTTGGCACAGTTGTTTCTTATTTGGGAGATCCTGGACCAAAATCTTGGCATTGGGACTGACTATCCTCAGTTGTTTTGTGGTTTCAGTCAGTTCATTCATGCAAATGCTGGTTCAGTATCTGAAATAAGGCCATGGCCACTTTCTTCCACATCCTTTCCAGTTCATTATTCACTGATCATCCCTGTGTTTGGTCTGCTCAGACTTCTGGCACTGTCAGTAGTGTGAGCTACTGACAGTGTCATTACATACACAGTAGAGAAACTCATCTTACGGAGAAAACACTAATTTAGGGTACATTAATTTGTGATTGGGTTTGAGACCTTATGGTCCCGATGCAACTGGGCCTTAATTGACGGGCCCTTTGTGCCCAATTTAGGGTACATAATCTAAAGCTTTCACAGCACCTGAATTCCATAAAACTAACTTGGGCTAGCTACTGCTTTAGGTTGTTGAATGGGAAGTGAACATTTTGAGAATCATCTCTGTTCTCGTTATCGTGGCTGAATGATGAAAATAGAGGTTGTTCTTGAAACATTTTTTCACTTGCCATTCAACTGCCTGATGCAGCTGGAGACCTGAGAAAGTTTCATTACAAATTCAGAGTGTTATAAAAGAGGATGCTGAGGAGAACATTTGAATCTGGGAGGCCGGAAGTGACAGGAGGCTAGAGAAAACTGCATGATGAGCTTAATAAGTTTTACTGTTTACTAGAAGGCATTACAGGGATCAAACAAAAGGTACCTTCCAATGGCAGGTTGCTGTGAACACCTCGAACACTTAGATCCCATCAAAGCAAAGAATTTGTTTTATCAGCAAGTAACCATTGGCTTTGAAAAGGAGACCCTGTTGCATGGGGTTAGTTAAAAATATCTAATTCTTTGTTTGCAGTTTGTGTAAAAATTTTGCTAGCTGCCTAGCTTATATAGCATTGGATAGTAATGAATAGTGAATTGGAGAGGATGTGAAGTGAAGTGGTCATGGCCCAGTTTAAGCTACAATTCTACAGTTGGCCTGTAGAGACATCGTCTCTATAGGTTAGACTCTTTCCCTTATCATCTTTTGCTCTGAGGACAAAAGCAGCAGTGTCCTCAGACAGAGTGGTGCTCATCTACTAGACTGCGTTGTTTACATCCCAGATGACCATAATTTTGACTGATTTAGTCTTCCTCTTTTGCATGTCATATCTTCTTCCTTAGAAATGTCCACTCCATATGAATAGTCTTACAGCCGAACTTCTCCATCTCTCTGTATCTGCCTGAATCTGTTAGTCATTTTCCTCCTACATTTTTCCTGTCTTTCAAGTGACATCTTTCCCAACCTGTTGTTCTCATTTTGATGTTGACTTCTGTCATAATTTTGTGTTTGAAATCTGTCTTTGTCACATTTGAAAATGTGTCTGTTGCGTCTTATTTTATCATTGTAACTAAATTCTTTCTGTGTAGGTTAGGTAATATCAAGCAGTAGCACTGTGTATGCTGAATTGCAAAGGGTTTGGAAGGAATTTGTCACAGCCCATTTTATGCAGTGGCACAGTTGGTTGAGGCACTGCACTACAAGTCAGAAAGTCATGGGTTTGATTCCCAGTGGTGTCATTGGAATTTTTCAATGACATAATCCTTCCAGTCTCACTATGACCCTGGGGTTGACTCAGCCTGTAACAGAAATGAGTACCAGAAATATTTTCTGGGGGGTAAAAGCGACTGGTGCGTAAGGCTGACAACCTTACCACCTTCATGTGCCAACTGTCTTGAAATCTGGGAGCCTCAACCTCCTGGAACCCCCTGGGCCTGCACAGGCCTGTAATGGGATGGCTTTACTGGTCTTGACAGGAATAATTGAGATTGGACTAAGAAATACCAGGTTTGAAGAAGAAGGTCTGACCATCTGACTGCAGACTTTGTTCGCCAAGAAGTACACAGAAGGTTGCTCTTAAAGTAGGTTTTCAGGTAGCAATTGGATGAAAGTGATTGATGCTCACGTGTAGTGGTTGACATTTAGATTGGAATGTTGAGCGAACAGGTTGTACCACCAGAACTTTAGTCATTGATAGTGAAGTATGTTTCAGGTCTCGGAAGGAGAAACTGAATGCAGAACAATGTCAGAACAGCCAGGACAATATGAGCCTCTCTGAGTCAGCCCATAACAATGTGTCAGACACATCTGGACTACATGACGAACTAGTAAGAATGCCAGGCTCAACCAACTGCCAAAGAAGATTAAGGGATCGACATAACTCCATTGATATCCAACTTCAGCAGAATATTTCACGGCCTAGGGCACGCAGGCAGATCACGTTAAATGAAAATGAGCCGCGAGATTCACAGCTGCATACAGATGTTTCAGGAATTATAGGTTTAGTTGAATGTGCCTCAAGTGTAGGAGGGGATAACAGTTTTAGTTCTGTGCCTGAATTTCGTCTGGAATCGGATATTCCAATGGACATCAGCAACATGTCACTTTCATTACAAGACGTGCAAAATAATCAGAATTTTGTCTTGACATCAGAATCTTCTTTGTCTCCTTATCGGTGTAGCCAAGGGTCCAGAGACAGTGAATTGTGTGAATATTTGTCTCTTAAGTCAGAAGCAGCATCAGCGCCTACACTCAACAGAATGAAGAATCCCAAGTCTTCATTGTCATCAGTGTCTGAATCACAACAGAGCTTCACTACTGCTTGTAATTCTAATGCCAATACAACAGACCAAAGGCCACAACAGTAAGTATATTTGAACTAAAATTTGTATCATTTTGTCAGCTGGAAACCAGTGTTTCAGAAGTTTACTCTTTCTCCATCCACAGGGGTTGTGTAGGGAGTGAGGAAGTTGCCAATACATATCAATCAGCCCATCATTGCATGCACTTGGTGTACTGAATGACAGGGTAACAGATTTAGCTTTGAGTCTGGTTTAGTATTGTGAAACATGGATAGAGGTCTTCCGTTTGATTTGGGGCTGACAACAAGGGTTTAGTTCATGCCAGCAACAGAAACTTTACTCATCACCACATCCATACTGGCTTTGGGGTTCTTCCATTTTCCTATCCAGTGTTATTTCAGAGGTTCTTTGGTGATGGTGCAGAGGTCAGAGCATGAAAATGTTCACTGATGTCTATATACAGATGCCCTTGCACTCTGAGATTTACATTTTACTTTCTTGCATTTGGCTGCTTGGATGTGGTGCATGTTCTCATGTCATGCCCCTCATGAAGTCTGCTGTTTGTCAAATGCTGCCACGTGTAATTGTAATTTATTTCACATTCCAGAGATCCATGGTAGGTAACAAAACCTTTGATATAGAACAACTCATAATACAAAATATAATAGTTTCTGCTACATAAAAATAAACTAGTTATTATACAAGCAGAAGTATTAACATATTGCATATAAGTGAGAATAAGTATTTGAAATTGGAAGTTTAATAAAATGATGAGTACATAGTGGGGGAAGAAAATAATAGGTATACAGAAGATTGAGAAGTTAACAAGAAATAGACTCATGTCCAGTGTTAAGGCATGTAAAAATTTGAATAAAGTTTATATAAAACTTGAAGATTTACCCTTTATTATATTTAAAATACTCTTCTAGTAAATAAAAAAGAATGTAGGTAAAGAAAACCTTTGAAAGCTGGTTTAAATTGTTTCATATTATGAGATAAAGTCTTTATATGCCCAGGCAGACAATTGAAGACCTTAATACAAAAAAAGAAAATAGGGTCCTTTTTTATAAGATGTCAAAATAGTGGCTGATGAAAATTAGATTTGTTTTTGTTGTTAATTACAAAAAGTACAAGTGAGAGTATATACTGTGATAGTAATAGTAAAATATTTAATTTTTTGAACTTTCTGGCTTCTTCTCACTTCGTCAAGGGTGTAGAATCTGTTTCTGAGGTGGCGGCAGCCACAAGGGGGTTGTATTCCCCACTGATTGAGTGGACCTCTGACGATGATCAACAGTGGGAAGTACGGTTTAGTGTGGGCTCTGGGCCAGTACGCTTCGCATACATCAGGGTTTGTCTTCATACAATTGAAGGTTTATGTCAGTGGATCAATCTGTACATTGATTGGAGAGCAAACACAGTACTCTTCGAATGTGATTTCATCATCAGGCCAAGATCTTCATGGTTCCTAAGCCCATAAAGTCAGTTCCTCATGTTAATTTCATGTAGGAAATGTGGAATGTTAGATGAAATCACATTACAATTTTAATAATTTTTTAATCTTTGCTTTCTAGGTTTCATGCTCCTCTCTGTTTCGTCTCATTACTTATTTCTTGTATTCCCTTCTGTGTATCTTTCTTCCTTCTATGCATTCCTCATTTCTTCCATTATGTAAGTGAAATTGTTTGCGTTAGTTTGACGACATAGAATGGTATATTACTGGCAAGAATTGGTGCATGTAGAATGTGTATGTGTTTGCAGTGTGAGGAATGCCTTGTTCGAAGCCCTCAGTGATTCAGTGTACACGGAAGTTGCATCACTCATAGCAGCTAATGAAAATCGTCCCCATTTCTTGATTCAACTTTTCCGTGACCTTCAAATGATAAGTTCTGATCCTCTTCGCCAGAGGACATTACAGTCTATCCAAGAAGTTGTCAGCAGATATCTTGCCACCACGGCAGTTGAGAGCCATCTTCAACCCCAAGATGACCTCCAGCAACCTAGTGAAGTAGGTGACTAAATTATTAACCTTTTGGCGCTGGAATTATTTTTTTAATTTTAGCACACCCTGTATATAAAATGTGAATAATACAGGAACCAAATACGTTCGAATTATGAAACAAACTGCATTTTGAAGAGAAAAAAACGGGGAGTATATACCATGTTTAAAATATTCAATACCTATATTTGTTGAATAAATATATAAAATGCAACTTTAGAGGTTAGCGGTGCAGTACGACCACTATAGTTGACATTAGGCATCTAAAGGTTAATTATGTGTTGGCTAAGTTGCTTGTTCCTCGGCCTCCTTTGGATCTCCCAGATGTTTCAGGCTAAGCATGGACATCTTGTGTCCTTGAGTACAAGTACTGTCACTAGACCAAGGACCTTGCTTATTTCAGAAACAGGTTTATAAATTAGTATTAAAATTCCAGCATACAGACATGATTGAGATGCTAGGTTCTAGACATTGTCGAATGGTATCAGTGTATGTAGCTGCATAAACAGAATTATTGTAGTGACACATTTGTTTGGGTTGTGGTTGTTCTTACCTGAGACACTGCAAAATGAGTGGAGTCAAGATAGTATAGTAGTGAAGTAACTATGAGGTGGATTTCCAGTAGGGCAGTGATTCGTTTGTTGTTATGCTCAGACCCCACCCATTTTCCTATATTGAGGGACTCCACCTGGGGCTAGAGAACATCTTATTCTTCCAGCTAGTACTGAACTCTGTACTTGCATATTGTGGAGCTGAAGCAAATATTTTTATGTTTACCATAAAATGGGGTTAGGGTAGTTATTTTCATTTATGGTACATTTTTTGTTGAATTTACAACAGAAAGTTGCAGAAATTCCCATATTAACTTCACCACGCTTGTCTCTTCTTTTGTCCACATGTAACAACACCTCAAGAACTTATAAACAGAGTTTTGTGAGATTATATATTGGGAGATTAACTAAAATATGTTGACAGATTCCAGGTTTGGTTAAACTTTGACATCCATAATAGAACGTTACATGAATACCTACCTGCATTTCGGCATTTATCTCGAGCACAATTCACCAAGTATTTATCAAAGTGAAAAACATCTTTGACAAAAGTTGCAGTGAAAAATGAAACACGTTTTGTACCCCATATGCTTGCTCCATATGTATGCAAGTGTATTATCCTATGTACTGTCATTACAGACTGATAGTGTTGCAACTGGGAGCGACCATTTCGTGAACACAAGTGCTGTATCCTGTGATGAAGAGAATGTCAAGGTGAGAAACAGCTATAAATTTATAAGAAATTACATTGAGACGGATTTCTTCTGGAACACTTTTTTTAACAATATACTGTTTGCCCAAGCCTCGTGGACAGTTATGTAAAATGCAGTTTGATGTATCATCTAATTTGTATAGGAGGCTCATTGTACTTGGATGCATTTGTGCTGCTAGAATAATGATTTTCTCAACTGCGGCACTGCAGCTCCTTTATTTTAATCCATAATCTAAGAGAAAATATTTCAATTTGTTGCAGTACCATTGTTATGTTCATGTGTACTGACCACACTTCATTGAGTTCACAAGTCCACAGGTATCCAAATTCCATATGAATAAAATGGCTTAGGTTGGGTTGTAAGCCATTCTTGCATTCCTTGCCATTACTGATGTGCCATTTAGATGTCATCTGAGCAATGCTGATTCTTTGGCTTTTGCGGATATGTTGATCTAACCTCTCATTCACATGTATGCATATTGAGTCACCACCCAAACCTCATCTAAAATTATCCGCACATTTTTTAAACTTTCTACAAACCCATAAACATTCCTCTGCTCATGTTGTTATCACCATACTGCATTGTTACTTTTCCAAAAACAATTGGAAAAAATTACAGTTTGTTATGTATAAATGTTTCCATCAACCATCTATTTCAGTGCTGTCTGCATCACTTGGGTTAAATCAAAACTGCCTTTACTTTCTTGAATTCCCTTGTTATGAAACAGGATGAATTTTAACTTTGAATTCTCATCATGCCCTTTTGGTTACCCAGCTGTCATCACGTTGCCAAAATACATCAGCCCTCCCCCCCCCATGTGGTTGCCAGTCCAATTTGTGACCCCCAGGTAATGTCTTTCACCTCAAAGATCTCGTGTCCTGTGTGAGTTCCTTCTTCTCTCTGCTATTAGTATAAAGTGTAATCAAATCCTCATTTTGGGGATTTGCACACCAAACTAACCAAAACTTCAGCTGGAGGTAATGGGGAACTGGTGAATGTAAGAGAAAAGTAATTCTCCCTTTGCTTGCTCAAAAATTATGCCACAAAGATGTGGGGAGTGGAGGTGTAACACTGCGATGTCGTAACTTCGGCACCACGTGGAAGTGAGTGGTCATCTTCATTCCCTAGCTATTTTACTGCTCAGGAAGGAATCCCTAGATGGGCCCAAGTGCAGGTGTGTATGCTGTGGAGCAGACATCAAACTGTGCCTGTACTAGCCAGTATACAGACTGAGCTATCTGGGTATAAATGTTAACAGCAGACATCCTTAATGCTCTTAAGACTAAATGATAATTCCTGTTTCATGTAATCTTTGTATATGTACTGATTGTAGGATGAAGGTGGTCATCAATTGGCACCACCTTTGACTTCCTCATTGATGAGACAAGGTAGTGATGCACACTGTTTATCAAACTTAATGGTGAAATGCAAGTCTGGCTCTGCACCCCACAGCATTGCAGAAGGTGAGGTAAGTTGCAGAAATGCTGCCTGTAAACAAAGACAGTTTGACCAGAAATGTAAGGTGCTTAAAGTTCTAATTGAAAAAAGATTTTTGCGTTTTATAACTTAAATATCAAACACCTATAAATTGGATTTATTTTAAACCACTTAAACTCTGCCAGTGCGTTTATAATCAATTTTTTTTTCGGTTTATTTTAATATAATTTCATGTATATATAGGTGCCTAAATTGGTCTCCTTTCTTCACAACTAATAAAATTTTATGTTCATTTTATGTGCCTCCTATGTATGCTGTATGCCTGACACATCGCTCACAACATGGGCATGCTCTTATAGATCTCCCTGCCCCCACAGGACCAAGTACATCAAACACATTCAGTCCAGGATTCATGAAATCATTCAGAAGTCTCCTACAATGGAATATGGAAAGGAAAAAAATACACCCAACACAACTACAAACATTCCACTCCATGCTGAAGTACTACACCAATCTTAAAAGCTACAAGACATATCAAAATACTCTAAAGAAAAGTAATGTACTTTATAGAATTAATTAATGCAGTGGTAGGCAGTGGAACAGTGTTGAAGAGCTTAGGTTATCAGCATTTATTAATTCTGTTAGATAAGGTCATAAATTTTGAACCTGTAATTTTCATTGCCCATTGTTGCTTGATCTCTGTTGGATCCATGTTTTGAGTGTCAGTGTTTTAAAGTCAAAATAAGTTTCTGATGTATGAAACATATTTTTTAGGAAGGGGCAGCAGCTGTGTTACCATCTGCCCACTCTTCACCACGGGCTCTTCCAAGGAATGCTGCCTGGAACGTTAAGGATGGACTGTCACTCCCCATCGAACTTCCGGTGTGTGGGGCACTTCTCATTTACCATTAATTTGTTTCTTAAGATACTTTCCATTCTAAAAATGGAAAAAGTAGACTTACTGTATCACCATGCTGTCTCTCTGTGTGTGTGTGCGTGTGTTTGTTCTTTGATCTGTCCCTATTCCAACTGACCGATTTTTTTTAAACGTAGCGTGAATGTTATACAATTGCTGAAGACTACCCAAACTCCATACTTCTCAGTTACCTACAAACAAGTAATTATGTGGGGGATGCATGAACATTAGTGCCTGTTAATGTAGGTTCCTGAAATGATGTGTGGTAATACTGTGGACAAACATGCAAATTTGGTTGTTGTCGTGTTACTGTGTACTGTAAAAATAACAATGTGGCAGCCTTGCAGACATTGTCGCTAAGTTTAATTTTTATCATGGTAACTAATAAACTATTTGAGATATGAATGTGAAATTTGGTACAGAGCTTTATGTGTGGAATGTTATTTGTAAGTGGCAGTGAAAATGATGGTGATGGTGGTGATGCACAATTTTGAAGTTACATCTGACAGATTTAATGCAGGCATTATTAGTAAATTATTTATGTGAATAAATACATCAATAATGGTACTGCTGGTATATATGTAGGACTAGAAGCATGTGCAAAAGGTAGGTAGGCTTTGTGATTTTTTTCCTTCAAACTTCTGTTCCTCTTGGCCACTGGGTCCAGCTGTCCTGACAGCAGTGGTGTAGGTGAGGTCACTGCAGACCCTCTGGTTCAGGGGGGCCCTGTGAAGGCACAAGGCTTACCAAGTGTATAGAATACTAAAACTTGTTACGGGTTTTTCAGGCTGAATTTCCTTCTTTTGGAAGAAAGCAGTGTACTGAGAGATGTGGAAGTTACTTGCCCCATAATTATAACATTCTGTGTCATGGCTGGGGACCCCCCCCCCCCCCCCCCCCCCCCCCCCCCGCCTCCGCCCCCCTGGACCGTTATTACCTCCGCTTTTTTCTTTCTATATTCTTTCTTGTTAGATCTAATCA
>Ga0131853_10012286_pt1 | contig 15688 bp, 10 predicted proteins | sample TergutLab28metaG_FD_92764 | JGI IMG/M metagenome (GOLD analysis project Ga0131853, IMG submission 92764) | Labiotermes labralis P1 segment gut microbial communities from Petit-Saut dam, French Guiana - Lab288 P1 (version 2) (version 2) | ecosystem: Host-associated > Arthropoda: Insects >...
ACAATTTGAGGAAGATGGGAGTAAATAATTGGAAACAGAAGGCACAGGAAAGGAAACCATGGAGAGGAATAACTGAGCAAGCCAAAACTCACAAAGAGTTGTAGAGCTGAGGAAGAAGAAGACTACACAAAAAAACACGTTCCCCTTGATAGTTGCCCTTCACAGGATAAGTGCACATCACCTGCATGACCAATATTCGCAACTGGTTCTTCCCTTCTGGACATACCTCGTATATACAGGCACACCCCATCTTATGTGAGAGTTCCACTCTGCTAACCTTTATGTAACTTGAATTTTACAAGGTGGAATTCAGCCCACTATCCACCAAATGTGTTTATTTATTTATATTTATAATGCACACGTGTTTGCACACATGCCTGTGTGTGTGTACTGTTCATCTTGTACCTGTCCACTGAAGACACTAAGCAAACTGTAACTGTGTTAAAACCTTAAAAATAACAGCAGGTTCAGTAAACAAGTCAATTAAAATAATGTCAGTAAGTTTATGCACAAGTAATTGTAATGCCAAGTGTGCCAAGGGCTTGTGAAACCTGGGGGACATCTTTACTGCCCTGCCACTTCCACCTCACTGTACTTTCGTTCCCATAAGGCAAATTTGTGTTTCAAAAGTCTCATATTTCATCCCCCCCCCAAAAAAAAAAACTACAGACACCTGAAAATGAATAGCTTGAAATTGTGTAAAATGGGCTAAAAATGCTTTCGAAGAAATACGTATAAAACAGCAATACCAAGTCATATGTCCTTGAACATATATACAGTATCAGCTGTTTAATACTGTAGTGACAATGAAGATCGCAACAACCCAAAATATCACACTTTGTCTGCAAATGTTAAATTAAACTTCCAAAAAGAACACGTCTTTGGTTGGGCCATTAGACATGAGCTTCTCATTGTGGTAGTTCAGGTTCACTTTCAGGACAGTCTGTGTAGGACATCCACTTACATTCCATCGCCATATACCATTGACCCTGAACTGTACTGTGGAGCTTTATCAATGAGTTTATCTCACCACTGTTAACTGTTTCATTATGGACCATACAAATAACAATGCTATGGATACATCATATGAGACTACACTCTTTTTGGAAATAAAGTTAGAACTTATTGTTGATGGCAGGCACAAGTATGAAATTTCAATTCACAACAGAATGTGTGACAAGTGCAAATGACCAACCTTCCACAAATAATGAGTATATGATAAATTAATAATTACACAAGACACATAACTGAATCTCCTGGACAGTCTACTGACAGAATACTTTGGGGTTACTGCCCATTTACCATTCTTCACTTGTTCACAATAGTGAAACAGATGAATACTTCACTATTATTACATACATACCAGCTGTAGGCTTACCAGTAAATTCCATTACACTTTCTCTTTTGGTCAGGATCAAGGTACGCAACATACTCATGCAGCATGCAGCCATTATGATGTAACCCATTTCTTCTTAAACAGTCTTCCCAAATGACTTCTGAATCTTCTTTGACAGAACTTCCGGCCGTCTGTTGTAAATTTGACTAGAATGCATTCTTTCTGCACAATAAATTCATGAACTTGAAAAAACATGTGTGTGAACCATGTTAAAGTCAGAAGCTCTTGCACGGCATGTTTTTACCGCATAAAGATAAGTTTGTATGCTGACAAAATCCCATCAACCTATCTTGTTCAACCATTTCCTTCATTAAACATACATTCCACATTCACATGCAGCAGTACAATTAGTGCACAGCACCATAATTTTAAATGACCCCCAATTGCTAGTCACTCCCCGCCAGGTCTCTTGCATTATACAAGCCGACTCATGGGCTTATTCCCACATTGCTTACTGGAGATTGTGCAAGGTCTCTGTGACACATCTGCTGCTACTATGAAGATTAGAGTATGGAGCATTCACAAATTTTTAGTAAACATGGATGAAAACTTCTGGATGCACACTAACACACAGGAAAACAATTTACACATAACTGAATTTGTTTCAAGCAACTGGTTCAGTTTTAGACATGAAAGAACATGCAGAATACATGCCTTGAGGAAAAACTGGACGAAATTTTTGCTAGATTGGAAACATCTCCAAGAAAATCTGTGGCGTGATGTACAGCAAAATGTATGCCTGCATCATCACCAAAAAATGCAACAAAACTGCTGCATTTGCGTCCATATAGGACATCTGTGGTTCACAAACTCCACAACACAGTTTTAGAGCAAAAGCTGTTTCTAAGAACTTGTCCCACCAGGGAGTGCTTCCTGAAGAGTTTTACCCCACACTTGTTCTGTTGAGTGAAGAAAGTCTGTTTCATTCACGTGGATATGTGAACTGTCAGAATAATGTTTAAAGTCTGCATAATATTTCATATGAATTCACAGTGTCATTACATGATCTTAGGGTTCATGTGTAATGTGTTGTGCATGCAGCCAGAACTACTGGGCCCTTGTCTATTACCATACATTCGCATCAACATGTAACAAACATTTTTTCTTTAACTGTCTTATTGCAAGAGAATTTGTGCCTCTTTTTAAGCAATATAATGCACCAGCTCATAACAGAAACCACTTCCAACACTCTTCTTAAATACGGTGAGTAAAGACTAACATTAACCGCAAAGCATTAACTATAACGTGAACACCCCACTCAGGGCACACTGCCTCCAATAAATCTATACCCTCATCCGTACCTCAGGTTAATGTGCAGATCTGTACCCTGGGTCATGCTGGAGGCAGTAACAGGTGTGCAGCAGACAGCTTGTAGAGAATTACTACGACACACACTGGCGAACAGGGCTCTGGTCTACCCAAGCCAAGGTCAAAGGTGTCACACCAAAGGCTACAAGGCAGTGAGCAGTAACAGCAGTGTCTTAAACAATCCCCTTGGGGAACCAAGCCACACCCCCAACTATGTAGGCCTTTGGCCTAGGTGGGGCTCTGTGGATGGTGACAAGTTTTCCCACTGTTCCATGGAAGAGTTTACTGACTGGCTAATCTGAGAGATATGAATGAATGAATAAACTATTGGGTCTAGAAACAGAGCATCTCTCCATTGGGTCCCTGTTCGGGAACCATAGAGAGGGCGGGTCCTTTACTGGGGTCTTTGTAAGGAAGGTGAGACTTTGCTTTATAAGGAGATCTTGTTCATTGGGACTTGAGATATGTTGAAGAAGGCTCTGAGAATGGGCATCTCTTGCCATAGGAGCCCTGCTGGCGAACTTAGAGCAGGGGGATCATTTACCAGGGACTATGAGAGATGTTTGAAGGAGGGCTCTGGAAACAGAGCAACTATGGAAGCTCTGCAAGGGGAACCTGCAGGGGGGGGGCTCTTTTACTGAGGACCCTGAAGGATATGTAAAGAAGCTCTTGAAATGGGCATCTCTCTCCATAGGAACCCCAGTGGGGGACAATGGAGGGGACGCTGCTTGACCAGTGTCTTTGAGAGAAAGGTGAGATTCTGTTTTATCAGGAGACCTTGTTGACCAGGGAATCCGAAAGAGATGTAAAAGAAGGCTCTGGAAACCATCATCTCTCCCACAGGAGCCCCACTGGGGAAGCTGCAAGGGGGCTCATTTTACCAAGAGCATTGAGAGACAGAAGAACAGCTCTGGAAATGGAGCATCTCTATCTATGGGAGTTCTGTGAGGGATACCTGGAGGGAGGGTTCCTTTACTGGGGACCCTGAAGGACTTGTTAAAAGGAAGGCTCTGGATACAGATCTCTCTCCATAGGGGCCATGTTGGGGAACCTGGAGGGGGGTTCTTTGCTGGGGACTCTGATACAGTAAAAGAGAGCTTTTGTGTTATTCTCTCCATGCAGTGTGAATGATTACAACATCTTAGTACCAACAAAAGCACATATTATACTAATATATATATTTCACCTTACCTGTTCCTAAATGTCATCTGATCACCATCCTCAGATAGGTCACAACTAAATAGTTTAAAATTTACAGCAATAAATCAGTCCTTACGATGCTATGCATGTGAATGTACAGATTATGTTAAGACTTACATTATATAACTACTAAGATTTACAATATATAGAGTATGACAAATGACAACTGATGTATTGTTTATCCAATGATTATAACAATGGATAATCAATATATCAATTGTCAGTTTTCATACTCCATATATTGTAAATTTCAATATTTGTATAATGTAAATTTTAACATAATCTGTACATGTACATGTATATGCATAGCATCGCAAGGACTGATTTATTGCTGTGAGTTTTAAACTATTTGGTTCAGACCTGCCTGAGGATAATGATCAGCTGAAATATGTAGGAGTCAGATAAGGTGAAATATATATTAGTATAATACATGCATTTGTTGGTACTAAGTAAAAGAGCACTCCGTAAATGGAGCGTTTCTCTCTCTCTATGAGAGCTCTGTGAGGGGAACCTGGAGGAGGGGGAAGCTCCTTTAGTGGCAACTCTGAAAGCTATGTAAGGCATGTCAAGGAAGGCTTTGGAAATGGAGCATCTCTCTCTTTATACAGGCTACATGAGAGAAACCCAGTGGGACAGTTCCTATACTGAGGACTCTGTGAGACAAGTAATGGAAGATTCTGGAAACAAACATTTCTTTTACATGGCTCAATGAGGTAATAAGCAAGCGAGGGCATTGCCAACATGCCTATTGGACTAGACTATTGTTCGTTGAAAGAATACAATTCAGGGTTGTTACTGGCCTACTTACTATACATAAGACCCCACAAAGACATCCCAACATAATACATCTCATTGATAGTCCCTTATGTAGGAGGTATGGGGTAGAGAAGGAAATCTCAGCTCATGCTGTGTGTGAGTATAAAGCCTTGGTGACGCTCAGACATACCTATTTGCGTTCCTTTTTCTTGGATCCCGAGATGTTAGAAGTCTTAAGTCTAGGGGCCATCTGGAACTCTATTAACCCTTTAATGCCAAACGACTTCTAAAAACGTTGCGTGGTGAGCCCTTTAAATAGCCAAATGACTTCTAAAGACGTCGCAAACTGTGTGTCGAAGTTTGGATGAATTTTGTTCACTCCTACTCAGTTAACTGCTGTGGCTTGCTATGTTTCAGGACCCTTGAAGGTCAGGCTTTCATTCAGGAGCCAGAATGTACCCCCTTCACCTCCTAAACCCCTCCACAAACACTGATATATATGTAGACACTCAGTAACTGTATATTTTTCCCAGCTGACTAATATGGTTTTGACATTGCTTGCTTTGACTATTGCCTGCTCTGGAGTTCACTGTGGGTTGAAATATCAACACTGGCCTATGAAGTGAATGCTAGTTGTTGACCAGAAAGGTCAGTGGCGTACTGTACCCATATAATTTAGACAAAACTAATGCTCAAAAATCGGAGATATCCACAAAACTCGAAGTTTACAGCTACAGGAGGGCCTAGAGACATGCCTCTTGTAGTGCTGGGATAATCTGTAGGGGTTGTGGAGTAGTAACATGCAGCTGTCAATCTAGTAACAAAGTCTTGGGCACCCTCGAATAGCTGGAATTTTTATACAGCAGTCACATCGTAGCTTTAGATCTGTTTTGCTGTCACTGTAGATGTTCATACTCACTGGTATTATGTTTCTGAAACTGTGCCAAGTCATACATAATAGTCCAAACAAGGCAGCTGATGTGGGTCTCGAGCAATGGCCGGGAAAAAATAAATAAAACTTGAGGAGGAAGCCATCAGTGAAATTCTGGTTGCTGACACCGACTCAGAATCAGGTGCAAAAGCTGGTGATGTTAGAAGATTATTTTGAGGAAGAAGAAGAGGAACAACAGCAGCAGAAAGCCTCAGCAAAAGAAGCCATGACCACCAGCCAGCAAAATCAACCCACTGCTCTCCCCTGTGTGTTCTTCTTGTGGTCAAAGAAAGGGCACAGTGTACAAGTGTGCCAGATGTGATGTGGCCCAGTGCGTGGTGCTTTGTTTTGCGGAATATCACGCAAAATGAAGTTGTAATATATCGTCCTCATTGTGAATACTGTGTGTTGTGATAAAACAGTGATCCAAGGTGCCACAGACCACATGCTGCAGGCAGAATAATGTAAGTAATGAACTCTTTACACCACATTTTATATAATGCATGTGATTCACAGGCCTAAATTTATTATAAAAATAGGTGAACATTTTTTCCCAGATTAACCAATTCATTAGCACAGTGCAAAATTTTATTTCATTAAATTTGAAGGAAAAGTCAATAAGATATGCTTTTATTTTCCTAAGACTAAGAAATAAAATTTAAAATCCCCAGTAAAAAATTCCGGTAGGTAGTGTTGCTCGGAGGGATTTAATTCCAGCGTCAAAGGGTTAAAGGAACAGGGCCCCCATCATTTGATATCAGTTTAAGCGGCACAAAGGGCCTGTCAAAAAGGCCTACGTGCATCAGGACTGTAAGGGCTCGAACCCATTTATTGTGTTCTATTCTATTCTATTCATGGCAGACTGGAACGGCCATGATCACTGCCATGCCTGCCATACACAACATAATATGAAAATAATGCAATGTGTGGGGCCATTTAAAATATGTCTGTGTTTTAAGCAGTGCCCAAGCGAAATGTATTCCAGTTTTATCCCTCACAAAACTTTTTAATTTCCAAAAACCTCTACGTTAATTAGAAAGTGACATACTGAAGAAAAGCAAATGAAGGATTTGACATTCTCACACTGGTGCTGATAAACACTGCAGTCTTCTGGGATATGATGTTGGGCACGTAAAATTGCACCTACCAACATTTGAAAGTGACTTGCTGACTCCAACTTCATAGTAGTATATGAAGAGTCCACTCTTCTTGAACTACCCTGAAGATAGTGACAAGAAGTTCATCTGAAATGTTGGCAATGCATACCAAACTACACGGTGTCATAGCCCATAACAGACTCTTCAAGCTGGAAAAAAAAAGTATTTGTGCCTGTCTACCAACACGTAGAACTGGCCATTTTTTACAACTCCAACGTACTAAGGTCCAGCCCTAAATGAAGATCTTCACTGTTATTTTTTGGTTTCACATCTATCTCTTCAGCCCCTGTCAGGTCTAAATCATCTAATGAAAATGGGAATTCCATAGCCAGGGGTTCAGGGATCACCAGTAAATGATCTGTGGAGACACTCTTACGTATATTCCTGTCACACTCATTCCCTTCTTGACAGGATGTAGTAAGTTTCGTTACATACCTTGTATTCTCCACATCATAATCATCACATCGCTTAACATCCAGTTTCTTGCAATTACATAACTCACGCAGCTCAAGCTCCACCTCTTCCACAGCTGCCCACAAAGCATTACCCCTTTCATTCAAATAAGACTTACCTCCTCCTGGTTGAGGGTCAAGCAAAGATCTTGCATAGTCCACAACAGTAGGCAACCTACCACCATTATGAATATACCACAACATCTTATCAAAATCCTTCATTAGGCTGAACATTCGGAGATTCTTTGCCTCATTTGGAAAATCCTGTTCAGTACAATACGGCATCAAAACAGAAAAGAACTGTGGCCTGGAGCTTGGTTTGGAGAACTTCTCCTTCAGGAAACGCAGGGCAAGGACATCCACATTTCTGAATATTCCTTCTTGGTTACAGCACTTTGGTGGGGAGGAAACCACCATTACAAAATCAGCTCTGGAAAATGCTTCATTGCACCATGTGAATGGATCCTAAACAGAAACACATGTAAGAATTACAGCCATCCTTACTAAATGAACATACTTCAGCACATTTTAAATTTAATTCAGTTTACAGCATGGTATCAGAAATGCATCCCATGGCTTATCTCCTGAGGTTCATACAAATTTTCTAACATATGAGTATACCACTACATAAATGTATTTAAGGACCTATACTCTGGTATGTACGTATGTATGTATGTAAGTATGTATAAATCTCCATAAAACTGACTTTTTAAAGAAAATGTATGGCCATGTGTTTACAAAGGAAGCTTCAGGAAGGACAAATTATATTTTATAAAATACTAAATATACAGAAATCTGTTCAACTGATTTTTCACTAGAACTGTATGATGGCAGTTGATGAACTGCCAAAACAGCCTGCATGTGCACAAACACTAAACAACTAAAGCCATTAAATTTCTCATCTACTCTCATGTATGAACAGTCATATCTCGATATAATTTAAATTTCAAATTTCACACAGTATATTTCCTACTCTCTTTCCCATTTAAACACACTTCATTGTTTTAACAAAAACTACATTAATGAGTATTTTCAATTATTTTAAATTTAAATTTAAATTCGGATCCACACAAACCAAGCCTCAAACATCCTGCTGTTTCTTTCAGTGTTTTATGTATCACCACCTGCACCAAGCCACCTCAGTGCCTATTTATGAGGAACTTAATAAAATCAAAATTCTAATACAATGAATTTTCATCCACTTTCCAGTGGCTTCCAACCTAGGGTACAGGAAGTTTCTTGCTAACATGATGCCAATGGTTAGGGTTGCAATATTACACTTTGTGAACTCTGTGTTACAAACGCTGGTTATGTGAAACACACAAGATTTAAAACGGCATACTCAGTGGCATGGTAAAGAGACTTCACCAAGGCATTCTTCACTTTCAAAATATCAAAACAGTTTCGTGGTACCCATGTAAACGCCATTTCATTTATGTCCGAAAAAAAAGTACAGCCTTCACTGGGCTGATTTTCATACAATTCACCATTGTTCAACAGCATTATGTGCGGACCTCTTGTACCAAATTTCAACAAAATCAGACAATACATGTGGAAAATGTGGAACAAACTTCAATTATGCCACAAATGTGGCAACTTTCACAAAACCCACAGTCATTCAGCCAATTTTATTGGACAGCTCTTCTACCAAATTTTATCCAAATCAGACAAAAATGTGGAAAATATCGGTAAAATGCATTTACACCTCCAAGTAAACTGTAGCTTTCACTGCACCAATTTTCAAGAAACTCAAAATTAGTGAAGAGCATTACATGGAGTCTTGTGTGTTGAAATTCACCAAAATCAGTCAATAATTATGGAAAATATGGGCACGGTCACTTATGTCCTCAAGAAAATTAGGACTGTCACCAAATGCACATTCATTAAATTCATACTTTCTTGACAACTTTTTGTAAATAATCCCTACATCAAATTCTATAAAACCCAAGCAAGAGTTTGGTCAGACATAGTCTCTACACAAGACATTCTTTTTTTTAATTCATACAAAATACCTAAAAGCATTACTTTTTCACGTAATGATGCAATTTTAGGAAAATCTTGAAACTTACAAATTAAAGTGAGAATTCTACACCTACCAAATAGGCAACTGGATTCCAACACCACACAGCAAATATGATCAAATTCTTATAATAATGAGTTCAACAAAAAGCAATGATAGGTAGTTTTTCTATCTCTTCTAAATTACTTTGAGATACTATTATAATCTGTACAAGGTTTCAGCCCTTGCTGGACCATCAACATGGACCTAACAGATACATGAGCTGCAAAAATCATTTGTATGTACCATTATTAGACAATGCAGCTATGTCTAAAGCACAGCAAATATAGAAAACATGAAAAATAACCAAAAGCTCTTAAACTGACAACTCACTTTCATCAAACAATACAGTACTGTAGTTCTGATGTGATGATAAAGTGAAATACTGTTTGTATTACCCTACTATAAACAACACCAACCTTCAGAATTCAGATCATCTGGGATGTAATGCTATCAGTGTTAGGGTTTTCCAATATTTCCAATGAACATAATGTCACAGTTCCTTTGCAACATCAGGAAAACCTAACCCAACAACACAGCCTCACATTCCTGAAGACCTGAATCCACAACAAAATTGCTGTGAAAACATCAGATTTAACAATATCAACAGTTACGTCCTGTATTCTTTGTAACACACTAAAACACTCTCCTAAAAGCATACTTAAAGTCCACGTACATCTCAGTTATACCTTTGTTTCTGAGTCTGAAATATCCAGCTGATCTAGCAGAGCTTCTACAAAGCAGCAGTTTCTCAAATATTCCGTTAATGTCACCATGCACTTAACATGTGCTGCTCGGGATGGAGTATACATGATTAACACTACAGGTAATTTAGCACCCTCTGAAAAAAAAATTATCACGAGTGATTCGCAAAAACGCTTCTCATGAACAGAAATAAAAAGAAGACAGAATTACCTTTGTGTTGTTATGTGCTTACCATCATCTTTAATTTTCATAGTTTTAATATGATTAGTAACAAATAGATGCTTTTACTCAGGTCAATACCTAGGGCATCACATCATGTCCTACTGCATACCTCACAAACAAACTGACAGCTTAGATAGAATCTGTTTTTGAACAGCTACATTTAATTTAATTATATATAAAAGACAACCAATATCATAATAGAATAAGATACGCAATGCACATGTAACATAACATCGAGGTGTGTTCACACAACCACTGTGGCCATGGAAAAGCAAAATGTATTAAATATTATGAGTGTGCGTCTGTATTTTTTGCTTAATTATCTGGTATACAAAGGCATGCACCATATTATCATCATCTGTGGCCAGTCTGGCTCTAAAAAAGTTATTGAACATACAATGTGCGTTCTGATACTCTCTACTACTTTTGGCTGAAACATTTCTCACTATCAGATAAATACAGCAAGATATTATTATGAAGTGTACCCATTATTCTTATCAGATTTTAATTAAACTTTAATATTCTCAGCAGATTTTCAGGAAATCCTCAAATATCGAATTTCATGAAAATCTGTCCAGTGGGAGCCATGTTGTTCCCATGGACAGTCAGACAGAGAGACATAGACTAACAGACAGACATGACAAAGGAAACAGTCACTTTTTATACTTTTGCAAATGGGTCTAAAAATGCTTTTTCACTGCAAATAAAAGAGGTCACCCAGTGAGTTACAACTGCAGTCCAATAATTTCACAGACTAACAGAACCTGTAAGTCAATACACTATGTCCATGATACAAAAAAAATCATTTTACTTAATAACAACAGTCACAGTGTTTGATGTGCGAAGGGAGAAAAAAGCAATCCCATGACAGGCCTGGACAGGCCCTGAGGGTTCCAGGAGGTTGAGGCTCCCAGACTTCATGACAATTGGCACAGGAAGGTGGTAAGGTTGTCAGCCCTACACACTGGCCGCCTTTACAACCCAGGAAATATTCCTGGTACTCATTACTGTTTGGAAGGTCGCTGGTTCAATCCCAATTGGTGTAAGTGGATTTTTCATTGATATAAAATCCATCCGATTGCACTATGGCCCTGGGGTCGACTCAGCCTCTAACAGAAATGAGTACCAGGAGTATTTCCTGGGGGTAAAGGCGGCCGGTGCGTAAGGCTGACAACCTTACCACCATCCTGTGCCATTGTCACAAAATCTGGGAACCTTAACTTCCTGGAACCCTCTGGGCCCCTCCGGGCCTGTAATGGGACTGCTTTACCTTCACCTTTACTCATTTCTGTTAAGAGGCTGAGTCAACCCCAGGGCCATAGTGTGGCCAGAAGAATTATGTCAATAAAAAATTCCAATGACACCATCCGGAATCGAACCAGGGACCTTCCGGCTTGTAGCGCAGGGCCTCAACCAATTGCACCACCACATAACTCCAAAGAGAGAAGAGTTGGTATAAAAATTATCAAACATTTTTCAAGAAGCACATTTCACTGTTTAAACATAAGCAGTAGTACCTTATAATATGGGGGAAGGGGGGGGGGGGAAGACAATCTCTGTCACTCTCTATTAACTGTAACAAAGATTTAAAACAATTAGTGGTATTAAGCAACTGAAAGGGCACAGTGACAAAGTGATATATATATATACATATATTTATTTATTTATGTACTTATTTAATTATATTAACCAGACAACCAACAATTTAAAGCCCAGCTGTAACTACATGTAGGAATACCATCAACTAGAACATAAGAAACTCTGCATTTTGCCACACAGCACATATACAGTACTGCCTGATTTGTGTTTCTGATGGGCAAAGACTGAGCATTAACGGAATGGTGTTTCTTATGGACAAAGACCATGTTACATGAGAGACACGAACTGAATCTCTACAGGTACAATATTCACTCAGTCACTTTACTGATATTATATTCCTGTTCCAAGAAGATACTACCTTATTCACAACAAAGATGCAAGTTGACTACACACACACCAATGACAAACACCTGACACAAACAACAGTTAGTGTAACCAAAGTGTTACCAACTTTTTCACATAAGAAAGCAGTGGAAAGTGAAAATAAACAGAGTTATGTAACAATCCCTGTAAAGTGACTTTTATGATACCTGGTATATAATTTTGTTAAAGATCTGCCTTCAAATGGTTGAACACAGCTGCAAAATTTACTGTGAGATAAACTAACTCTTTAAGACCCAGTGGTTACTTTACATACCATCAAGTTTAACTTAAAAAAAAACTCCACACTCTGTCCACCTAGTACAGTTCTGTGATTGATATGGATTTCCAAAACAAGTACCAATTATTTTCCTACATAGCATTAACTGATTGGTTTCTCTGACTGATACAGTGTGTTTATGCTGTGGTATATACTAAATCATTAAATGTAATTCAGGTTAGTTTTTGTCTTTAAAGGGTCAACAGTTTATAACTTACCATTTACAGGCTGAAACTTTGTCTTCCATATCCACAGGATACACAAGCAGGCAAACAAGAAAATAATACAGCCAAAGATAACAAATATCAATGTCTTCGAACCAAAGTCACCTGCAAGGGCAATGGATTTCTAGTTACTCTCATGTCATTATACACTAAAAATCATTCATATCTGCACGTGTTTAATAAAAGCCGCTTTCAACCCTAAAGTTTTCTTAACCCCATAACTATTTCCATTCTTACAGCAACACTTTCTCCCAATGTTCTAATTCCCCTGACTTGTGAAGTCCTCTAAAGCAGAAAAATCAGAGCATGCTACATATAAAGATTTTTCACCCAATGCCTGCACAGTGCAGGCAAAAACATTTCACACAGTTCCAGTCACTCTCCCACATGACATCAGCTGAGTTCTTCCTTGAAATACCATGGCAAACACAGCAAAGAGAAGTTGAAGCAATGTACATACATATATTGCATCTTCCACATGTCATGTAATCAACGCCGAAACCAGTTAATGGGATAACTACTGTATTTGTTGTAACAAATTCACATTTTCACTCTATGGTTCATGTACCAACTAATTTATAAATTAAATGCTTAATGGTAAACCATTAATTCATTTCAAACAAACCAACACTCTTCAAAATTACTCCTACATTTTATTTAAGAAATTCATGGCACAACATGAAGTTTTGTTACTCTGATGTTATACTTACGCACAGGTATATCTGGAGACCTGGATACCTGGCAAAGGTCATTAGTACAGGTATTATTGAGCACGCGCACCTCAAAGTGATAGACACCAGAAGCAAGAACATCATCAAACTTGTAACTCAATTCACGGTTATCATCTGTGCCGCGGACCACTGCAGAAGCCTGCAAATTCATTTCTGAGCCTTCTAACTTCCCGAACATTTTCAAACTGTAATTCTGCACACCAAAACGTAAAGGCACTTGCTGCCATCGTGCTGTGAGGAATGGTGACTCTGAAGTATCAACATATAAAAATGAAGTCCAATTCTGCAATGTGGTACTAGGTTCTGAAAGGAAAAAAAATATCATTTCCAGAGTGGTAACAGATTTAATAAAACATAAGCTGTAAAAAAATTCACATTCCGAATTTATTGAAGTTCTAAGTAAATAGATGAGAACTGGAAGTTCCCTTGACCACTCCCCATAATTTTCTGGTGAAAAAGTATGCATAGAAACTCTAATCTTCAAAGTGGCCTCTTACATACTTACCAGTGCCTTGACTCAGCAAGTTCATATCTATGACATACACCTACAACAAATACTAGGTCAGGCACAGAGGCTGATGATGATGCTCCAAGACAAATAGATCAATCTAAATTTTGCATATTGTACAGTGTTAAAATACTTTCACAGCATTATCGCAAACCACAAATAAACGTAAATTTTCTTCTACACACTGCACAAGATACAGGAAATGATCTCGAGATTAAGGGTTCTCATAGTGGTGCTGCTGAAGAATCCAGCCCTCTTGGATGTTACAATGTGTCAAATCATAACTATTTACCTATCACAACAACACAACACCATCTTACATTTGGTTCTATACAAACAGCACCACTATAAAGCCCTTCAATTTTACACAACACAAATACATTCTCACAGAGCGTACACAAGATACTGGACACTAACCCAAAGCTGTGGCATCAAACCCTTCACAAACATTAGCAGCAATATAAAATGTCAGTTGTTGGTATGCCTCACAAGTTTCATTCTTACACCTTACATCTCATTCCTACCTCCAGACAAGCACAGTAAAATATGCCATGTAAGATTTTAAATTCTCATGTTGGAGACTATGAAGAGTGCCATTTTCTGGGATGTGTTGCGTTATAGTCAGGTAGAAGGTTACAGACATTTTAACAGATCCTGCTGCCTATATCAACAGGTCAGATGGTTAGAGGCAGCAGGATCATGACAATGACAAAAGGCAGCAAGATGATGACAATGATGATAAACATATAAAATAGTTGTTTTGCACTTACACATACCTATGTCTTTATAAAAGGGGAGCAATGTGACATATCTTCTGGTTTCAGTACGATGCACACTTTCAGCCTCATATTCAAATGTGAAAGGCGTCCCTTCATAGTTTGATCGTGTCCACTGACAATCATAAAACAATTCTGGAATATAATATTCTGAAGACACACGAAATTCCCTGCAGAATTGTTTGTTTTCATACCCGTGCTGCCTAAACCTGAATCGCAGAGCTGCAAGAGAACAGAATGCTCTAACACATAAATCCACACGCAATGACATACACTATACATAAAAAAGGGACCACACAATAAAACCAAAGATTGATGTCTTCTGGGAATGACACAGTGTTGATTAGTATTTAAAAATAAAGTTTCAAAAAAAGCTTGCGGCCTCATCATCAGAGTCTAAGTGGTCCATGACATGCTAAGTGATGCTCAAACCCAAAGGAAGGCCATCAATTGAGTCCAACAAGTATGTCATAACAAAACCAATATTCAAGCTGACAGACAGACCTACACACGTTTTTCTTATAGTGACAAAAGAATCAGGATTTGATTCTTTGCAGCAGCAAGAGCTTTTCCTCTTTAGAGAAGACCAGACTGGCTCACACCCACCCAACCTCCTACATCAGTGGGGACCAGGGCCTCTTTCCCTGGAAGTAATGCAGCAAGGGTGTGACTCTGACCACTCACATCCACACAGTTCATGTGCCACATTTACTTGAGTCAAACTGTACAAATGACTTAGTATGGTAATACCAAGTTTATTTGCAGCTTACAGCCTTTATATCTAGTTTCACAAACAGTATTACTTAATAACCAGTCCCTCAGTATGTACTAATATTGACACATACATTCACAGGCAATTTTTTTTAACCTTTAGACACCTAACGTCCAAGTATAGTTGACATACAGCACCGCTAACCTCCAAAGTTGCATTTTATATATTTATTCAACAAATATAGGTACTGAATATTTTAAACATGGTATATACTCTCCGTTTCTTTCTCTTCAAAATGCAGTTTGTTTCATA
>Ga0131853_10012287_pt1 | contig 15686 bp, 15 predicted proteins | sample TergutLab28metaG_FD_92764 | JGI IMG/M metagenome (GOLD analysis project Ga0131853, IMG submission 92764) | Labiotermes labralis P1 segment gut microbial communities from Petit-Saut dam, French Guiana - Lab288 P1 (version 2) (version 2) | ecosystem: Host-associated > Arthropoda: Insects >...
AGAGTTTGTTAGCGATAGGATGTCATATATAGTTCTGAGAGGTCGCTGGTTTAATATCATTGTTCTGAATGTGCATGCACAAAGTGAGGAGAAAAGTGATGATTCAAAAGACGGTTTTTACGAAGAATTAGAACAGGTTTTTTTTTAGCATTTTCCTAAGCACAATATGCAACTTTTATTAGGAGAGTTTAATGCGAAATTGGGGAGAGAGAATACTTTCAAACCGACAATTGTTAATGAGAGTCTGAATCAGGATAGTAATGATAATGGTGTTAGAATAGTAAACTTTGCCGCATCAAAAAATTTAGTTGTTAAGAGCACGATGTTCCCACAACGAAACATTCAAAGAACACCTGGACCTCTCCTGATGGGAAGACACAACCAGATTGATCGTATATTGATAGATAGGAGATGGCATTCAAGCGATGTACGAAGTTTCAGGGGAGCTGATTGTGATACTGACCACTATCTGGTTGTCGTAAAAATTAGGGAGAGATTGGCAGTAAATAAACAAGCAGCAGGGAGCAACGTAATCTGAAGAAGCTAAATGAGCTAGAGGTTAGGAAACAGTATCAGATTGAGATTACAAATAGGTTTGCAGTGTTGGAGAACCCAAGTGATGACTAGAACATAAACAGGGCTTGGGAGAACATTAAAGAGAACGTCAAAACCTCAGCCAAAGAGAGTCTAGTCTGCAAGAATTGAAGCAGCAAAAACTGCGGTTTGATGAAGAATGTTCAGGTTCTTTAGATCGAAGGAAGCAGACTAAAATGCAGTGGATACAGGATCCAAGCCCAAACAATGTAGATAATCTGAACAGTGTAAGATGTGATGTTAGCAGACATTTCAGGAACCAAAAAAGAAGGCATACCTGAAAGCTAAAATTGAGGAACTTGAAACTAACAGTAAGATCAAAAATATTAGGGACTTGTATAGGGGCTTCAGTGACTTTAAGAAGGGTTACAAGTCTAGAACTAATATAGTGAAGGATGACAAAGATGCTTTGGTTGCAGACTCCCATAGTACTTTGGCTACGTGGAAGAAATATTTCTCCCAGATACTGAATGTACATGGGGTTAATGATGTTAGGCAGATGTGAATACACACAGCAGAACCACTAGTACCTGAGCCAAGTGCCTTTGACATTGAGTTGGCTATTGAAAAGCTAAAAAGTCACAAATCACCAGATAGTGATCAAATACCAGCAGAATTGATTAAAGCGGGTGGTAAGAAAATTTTCTGTGGGATTTATAAACTTATCATTTATGTTTGGAATAAGGAGGAATTGCCTGAAGAATGGAAGGAGTCGATCATACTACCTATCTATAACAAGGGTAATAAAACAGACTGTAGTAATTATGGGGGCATATAATTTTTGCCAACTAAATACAAAATGTTATACTGCATCCTGCTGTCAAGGTTAACTCCATATGCAGAGGAAATTATTGGGGATCATCAGTGTGGGTTTAAACGCACAAGGTCAACTACTGATCATATATTCTGCATTCGTCAAATACTTGAGAAAAAATGGGGACACAATGAAGCAGTGTATTAGCTCTTTATAGACTTCAAGAAAGCTTATGATTCAGTTAGGAGGGTGGTCTTATAAAATATTCTCATTGAGTTTGGTATCCCCATGAAACTGGTAAGGCTAATAAAAATGTATCTGACTGAAACACATAGCAGAGTCCGGGTAGACAAGAATTTGTCCGACATGTTTCCTCTTAGGAATCGTTTGAAAGAAAGATATGCTCTATTGCCATTGCTTTTCAACTTTGCTTTAGAGTACGTCAATAGGAGGGTTCAGCTAAACCAGAATGGCTTGAAATTGAATGGCACACATCAGCCTCTGGTTTATGCTGATGATGTTAATATATTGGAAGGAAGCGTACATACTGCAAAAGAAAACAGAAGGTTACATAGTGGCTAGTAAGGAAATTGGACTAGAAGTAAATGTGGATAAAACTAAGTACATGGTCATGTCTCAAGATCAGAATGGAGGACAAAGTCACAGTATGAAAACTGATGATAGTTCCTTTGAAAGGGTGGAAGAAGTCAAATATTTGGGACAATTTTAACAAATCAAAATTTTATTTATGAAGAAATTAAGAGGAGATTGAAGTCAGGGAATGCTTGCTATCATTCGGTGCAGAATCTTTTGTCTTCCAGTTTGCTACCCAAACATTTAAAGATTAAGATATGCAGAACTATAATTTTGGGTGTGAAACTTGGTCACTGACATTGAAGGAGGAACGTAGGCTGAGGGTGTTTGAGAATAGAGTGTTGAGGAGAATATTTGGGCCTAAGAGGGATGAGGTAACTGGGGAGTGGAGGAAACTACATAATGTGACACTTAATGATCTGTACTGCTCACCCAATATTGTGCGAGTGATAAAATAAAAAAGAATGAGGTGGGCGGGACATGTGGCGTGTATGGGTGAGGGGAGAGGCGTGTACAGGTTTTTGGTGGGGAAACCTGAGGGAAAGGACCACTGGGGAGACCCAGACATAGATGGGAAGATAATATTAAGATGGATCTTCAGGAAGTGGGATGTGTTGGTATGGACTGGATCGAGCTGGCTCAGGATAGGGGCAGGTGGCGGGTACTTGTGATGCGGTAATGAACCTTCGGGTTCCATAGAATGCGGGGAATTTCTTGACTAGCTGCAAACCGGTTAGCTTTTCAAGAAGGAGTCTGCTCAATGGAGTAAGTAAGTAAGTAAGTAAGTAAGCAAGCAAGTAAGTAAGTAAGTAAGTAAGTAAGTAGTAAAATAATTTGGAGTTTTGACTACACATTTCCTAAAACAGCACATTCAAAATTCGGTATCTTTGTAAAACTTGCATTCCTTTCCCGCTGCACAGAAATTGTGGTCTTCTAACGCTGTGGCATGATGTAAGTCTTGTAAATGATTGCCGACGGATAGGAGGAACGTGCTGCCTCCTCTTTCAGGGCAGAAATTAGTTGTAACTACTGGAAACCACGAACTAGACTAGCCGTTTTATAACCCAGAATTTCAAAGTCTAAATCAGGTCAAAAAAGAATCTTTTGTTGGCGAAGAACTGGTATACGCGCAGCTGTACAGGGACATTATTTTAACTGACCAATATCGTTTGCCACTTGTCGTCTTGCTTACGGTATAAATCGTAGCCGCTGAGTGGCCAGGCCACAAGCACGTTTCCATAGTTGCGAAAAGTAACCAAGGATATTGGACTGATAAAATAATTACCCTAGAGCGTATCGGTTGCTGGAAGATTCTTCTAACTAGTGTGTCCATGGAGAGAATTCTGTGCTGCAATTTGAGGAATAATTCATGTGACGAGTGGCGCATACTTGTATTCAACGTCTCTAATTTCCTAGACTTAACGTCTTTTTATAGCCTTCAAACTACGCCCCCTTACAATGCCTACTACGAACATACATAGAGGCTACGTATTCGTTCCCGTCAAATTACGTATGCTGTTTTTATGGAAGAAATAATTGGAAAATAAATTAACTTAGATTCTAGCCCATGCATATAACAGAAAATTTGAAAAAGAACAAGGTTTTCTTTCTAAGACGAACAAATATTTCATTTACACCTATCCACTATCATTACTAGTTTCTGAGACACTGAGCGTTACGGATGGACGCAGAATTATAAAGAAGAGGATTTTTAGTGCTGCAGGATGATGTGTTTCTGTACACGTGCCGCATTTCAGAACCTACAGTTAGCTGTACCAGTACTTCAGCGCGTGCAAACGTCTGACCTAGTGCAGCGAGGGTAAAGTGCTTGTAATTTGGTGTCAAGGACCGAATGGACTGCAGCTTACAGTAGAATAATTGCTGTAACTGTCATGGTATCCACGTGACTACAACGCAAATAAGTGTACTAACACGACGTCAGAAGTGGCAACAGAATCGCACAGCTTCGTTTGACAATTGCTCCAGTTGGAAACTGGAGCAATGCCCTGTGCAAACGAAAGGACTGAACACAGATCATAGGCTTCAGACACAACATCGAACTTGTCACTGTATTTCGTGTCCTCCGACCTTAGTTGCAGTTGTCACGTGACATCCCGGGGGATGCAGTCTTTTTATGCGACAAAGTTGCCCAGGCTCAGGGACACGATAAAAATGACACCGCTATTGACTTCATTATGGGGTTAAGGGGAGTCAGCTGGGCCATACCCGGAATGACGTGTTACCGAAGGGAGATACGGCTGTCCTGAGGCAGGCTCTTGGCTATTCTCCAGGGGTGGTAAATGCAAATAAACATAGCCCGTCTCCGCCCAAGACCGCCTGTGTGTGGTGAAGAATCAGACCCTATGGGAGGTGATCTTGTTTGCGCAGAACACTGCGGATCTAAAGGAGTAAACCTTGAAAAAAAATCCCCAATCATACGATATGACTGCCGTGCCTATGGGATGAATGATAGTAGGTGAATCTGCCGATAACGGCACAATCTGGGATACAAGGCGAACTCCCAGATGCATAGCCTTACCAAGCGTTGGGGCTCTGTTTGGTAGACCTCATACCTCCCCTGATATCGTGGGATCGAAAGTGAGAACACTGAAGAAAAATCAGAACCTATGGATAGCTCCTTAGAAGGGAACTCCAGTAAGGATTCTAAGGAGGGCTCCATTCAAGGAGAACTCCGGTGCTTGGAGGCTCCGCAAGGGACAATTGAGCAGAATCCTTAAGTGGAAAGGGAGATGGAGGAAGAGAAGGAGGAGGCTGAATGTGATATGTTATGTAACACTTCATTTATTTAAGCCAACCTACAGTACAATATCGCTGCTTCGAGAGTTTTGTCTATGACAGTAAGTGTTAAAGGAAGTCATAGACATGGCACTAATACAGTGGTAGTGCATCGGCCATATTAGGGGCCTGAATATTCCAGGATATACCCTGTTCTTCGCAAGCGGAATAGATAGAACTAAGGCTTGTATCCTTACGAGGAACATGACTACTTGTATGCTACCAATATTCTCTTGTAGGGACCTGGTAGCAGTCCTAATGAAGTATAATGAAGATGGAGCAGAAAGACGTTTGTCTGTTTCGCATACCTGCGCTATGATTCTGAGGATCCTCCCCCGTCAAAGGAATTCGAGGAACTCCTGCGATATTGTGAGAGTGAAAATCTCTAGTCACAGAGTGCAACTCCATCGCACATCACATTGTATGTGGTAGCACTAATTGTAAAAATAGAGGGGAGGTCCTGTTGGAATTTCTAAATTATTCGAATCTGGAGATTCTAAATCAGGGTAATGAGCCAACCTTTTACAGTAGTGGTAGGCTAGAGGTGACTGATAATACCCTAGGGTCCTTTAGGCTTCTAGAAAGCATTACAAGCTGGGAGGTTTCATCAGAACCCTCCCTGTCGGATCACAGACATATTCTGTTCACTCTACTGGGCTCCGTATCGGTACGCCTGATCAGGAACACTAGGGGCACCAATTTGGGCTTCTTTCGAGAGGGCCTGAGGGACAGACTGGAGATGTGCCCTCAGATGAACATGAAAGATTAGTCTGGATTAGGGCTTGCCATTCACTGGGTTCGGCAGTCCCTAATCTCAGCCTATGAGGATAACAGTCATCTTAGACATTTTAAAACAGCTAGGCACTCTCTGAAATGGACATCTTAGCTGGAGTCCCTCAGAAGAGGAGTGAGACGGCTCTTTAATAAGTGCCGAACAGATAATAATCCTCTATAGAGAGGCTTGGCGGAGATATAGGAAGGAAGTAAGAAAGTCTTCTGAAGATGCTTGGAGGACTTGCTGTATTTCCATTAACGACCTACCCAGGTCAGCTAGGTTACTCAGGGCTCTTTCTAGGGACGCCAAGATTAAGTTGGGAACTTTGGTGGCTCCTTCAGGTAGACATACGCAATCCGAGGGGGAAACTTTAGAGCTCTTGCTAACCCCATACTTCCCCAATTCGGGAGTTACACAGGAGTTGGCGGCCCCTGCGGCTGTCCTCCGTGCTGGACGTTCTGATTGGAGGTTGGCTGCGAGGGTGGTCACCTACAGAAGGGTAGAATGGAATATAGATTCTTTTGCCCCATACAAAAGTCCAGGAAGGGATGACATATTCTCGGCCTTGTTGCAGGAGAGACAGGAAATTGTTATCCCTTACCTGGGATTTCATGCCTGCCTGTCTACTGGCTATGTTTCAGCCGCATGGCGACAAGTTATGGTAGTGTTTACACTTAAGCCCGGTAGAAATTCCTATAGTGGACCTAGGGATTTTAGACCTATCAGTCGTTTCTTCTTAAGACCATGGACAGGCTGGTAGACAGGTATCTAAGAGACGAAGCACTGGCTCAAGTGCCATTGCTTCCAAACCAACATGCTTAACAGGCTGAGAAATTGGTGGAAATGGCACTTCATCAGCTCGTGGTACAGGTGGAGAAGGCTCTTTACCAGCAAGAGACTGTCTTGGGTGTTTTCGTAGATACAGAAGGGGCGTTTAATAACACCTGCTATTGGACCATGTGTGATGCTCTTGTCAGACATTGGGGTGACTACACCATTTTTCGGTGGATGATGGCCACATGGTTGCGGCGACCCTCGCTGGTTTTTCTGGAAAGGTTGCGGTATCCAGAGGGTGCCTGCAGGGGAGGGGATGCTGTCACAGCTTCTGTGGTGTCTTGTGGTGGATGATTTGAAAACGAGGCTCAGTGGAACTGGGATATATATTCAAGGGTACGCAGATGACATATGTATTCTTGCGGTGGGTAAATTGCCAAACACGGGATCAGGACTTATGCAGTGGGCCCTTCTAACCGTAGAGACATGGTGAAACGAGGTCGGACTGTCGGCTAATCCTGACAAGAATGAACTCGTGGCATTTACAAGAAAAAGGAAACTCCCGGGTTTCTTTGAACCACATTTTTTGGGCGTTACACTAAGTCTCTAAACGTCGGTCAAGTATCTAGGGGTTAAGCTGGACTCTCGGTTGACCTGGAGAGAGCATGTGGATGTTAAGACGAGTAAGGCACACAGAATGTTGTGGGCCTGTAGGAGGGCGTGTGGGGCGAGGTGGGGCCTGAGACCTAAGGTGGTTCACTGGCTGTATGTCGCCATCATTCTGCTGTCCATCTCATATGCATGGTGGCCTGACTGTCAGACGGCTAGGGCCAAGAACAGACTAAGCAGAATACAAAGATGTGCATGCTTAAGGATAACAGGAGCTATCCGCACCACTCCTACTGGTGCTATGGAAGCATTCACTGGCCTCCATCCACCGTATCTAGTGATACAGTGTGAGGCGAGATTAGCGGCCCATCGCCTCTGGGGTCTGGGATGTTGGTCTTACCTTCACCCCAGTCGAGAACATAGCAGTATACAGACGCGGCATCAGAAATATGATCCCATATTTAATATGGGAGTCGATGTTATGATGCCAGCTTTTAATCTAGAACACGAATATAGGGTTACTATGTTAACTAGAGAGGAATGGATCAGAGGTCCTGGGACTCTTCCCGCGGTTAAAAGGCTCGTCTGGTTTACAGATGGACACAGGACTGCGGAGGGGACCGGGGTTGGGGTCTTTAGGCAATCTGTAGGATGTAGGTTCAGCATCTCTCTAGGAAAGCATGCTAGTCTTTCAGACTGAGGTATAAGCGATACTAGCCTGCGTTCATAAAATTGAAACTCGGGATATGCCAGAGCAATATGTTAGTGTTTGCTCTGATAGCCAGGAGGCTCTGAAAGTACTTCAGGCAGCTAAAACAACGTCCCCATTGGTGCGACAGTGCAAAGAAGGCGTTGAATGACATCTCTACCCGGCACACTGAGGGGCTATACTGGGTCCCTGGATATGCTGGAATACGAGGAAATGAAATCCCCGACAAGCTTGCAAGAGACGGTTCAGTTCAAAGGTTTATTGGACCTGAGCCTTCCGTTGGGGCCTCTAGGCAGAACATAAGAAGAAAGATAAAAGCTGGATGGAAAACCAGCATTTGGTATTGTGGCGTGGTCCTTGTAGTATACAGAGACAGGCTCGAGAATTGATTTCTGGCCCTAACCTGGCTACAAAGGCCCGATTTTTGTCCTTTAATAGAACACAATCCAGAGTTGTTATTGGTCTCCTTACTGGACATAACACCTTCAGAAGACATTTATATGTAAGGGGGCTGAATAATAACCCCACTTGCAGGAAATGTGGTACTGAGGAGGAAACCTCAGTCCACATTTTTTGTGAGTGTTAGGTCTTGGCTTCACTCAGACATACACATCTGGTTTCCTTCTTTTTGAACCCTAAGGATATCAGGAAACTAAGTACAGGGACCATCTGGAAATTTGGTAAAGGTACAGGGCTCCTTTACCCTAGTAATAGATCATGGGGCACAAAGAGCCTGTTTTAAGGCCTAAGTGCATCGGGTCCGGAAGGGCTGGAACACAAATACCATTCATTCATTCATTTCTTATCCGTTTATAGTCGGTCTCGGTGCATTGTACGGTCATGGGTGCATTTAAGGGTGCTATACATTAAAAACACCTCCGTCCTAGACATTAGTTGGAATTTAAACCGCAGCGTCATTGAAGGGTTGAGTTCTGAATTGCTGGTGGCCAGTATATAACATGCTGTGTACTCGCACATGGATAGGCTACGTTCGTGAAGTAAGCGTGCTTAATTCCTAAGTTTCGCACACATCCTATTTATAATTGCCTGGCAGTCACTGGATCGCAGGCATCAGTCAGTTTCGACAAGACCAAAATTGATGGAATGCTTAACGAAACACGCCGCTAAAGTGACAGACGCATTCAGAACAGAATACTGTTGAAAGAAATAGTAAAAGACAAATTTTGGGCTAATATACCCCCTCGCCTTCCTCCATAGTGTGGGGCCCAGCTTATTGTATCGCTTGAACATTTGGTTGTAAGTTCACTTGTTTATGTGGGATGGAAAAATGGCAATGTGAGATTTTAGGCTTTCACAACGTTATTAATGAAGATGTCTGGTGGGATATTACACCGTTGAACAGTAAATTTGTTCACGATGTTTCGGAGCAGCTCACTGCTTCATTACTCAGTTCATTAATCTCCATGTTTGTACCGTGCATATATGAAGATTAAAACACTTTATTGTCCAACAGATGCACAAATATATAATTCGTAGATACAATTAGAATTATTATAAAATATTTAAAATATTTAAAATTGTTCCAAAATGTTTCGGATCACAAGGGATCCATCATCGGGGAGATCTACACAGTGCTTGACTAAAATTACAGTAATGGTTCTATCTCGTCCGTTGATATGGACGTAATCGGTGTTATGGCAGCATATTTGCTGTAATTAGATAAACTAGGGGTCTGATTTAGAATCAAAATAATGCCAAAACAACATGACATGTAAAGGAAACTATTATAATGAGAGTATAATATAGGACTTACCCCATGGTGCGTGTGTGTACTGCACAGTATAGAGAGGCACTGCCTATGGAATGTCAGGTAGGTCACGTGGTATGTGGGGTAGGTCGAAGAGCGGGTTGGTGTCGGTAACCTATAGTTCGGAAATCAATGTGTTCTGTTTGTGCTGTATGTGCATGAACAAGACTTCCCAGCAGTTCATTTTTGTGCCCTTTCTACAAGGTTTTATTAGTTTCAGTGTTTCCTCCGCTGAGCCGAATTCATGCCTATTGTCCAAAATGTGCATGGCCTATGCAGAAGTGGGGTTATTCAGGTCATTATTATTCTTCGGCTCCCCTGCAGATGGAGGCAATATGCTCTTCCGAAACGTCAGTAAGAATTACCAATCAACACGTCGTCATACGCCAGAAGACTTTAATTTTTATAAATAAACAAGGTTGAAACAATATGGCACCCAACATTTCTAACATTGTCCGTTTAAGTATTTTAAGTATACTGCTGGTATGGTTATACATTTATGGCCTCAAATATAAAGGGCGATTTCAAGGACCAATATGACTGAAAATCGGAACCGTACCACAACTTTTAGAGAAAATTTGCAGTATTGAACTTTAAATACGCCTGTCCAAAGATTTAGGCGCAGACAGACAAACAGAGAGAGACATATATATAACAATTACTGTCACGTAGGGTTTGTTTTTAATCTGTACGCCCCCCCCCCCTCCCCGATATTGTTGTGTTGTTTTGAATGGCAAGAAAGCTTATATTTTACTGCTATTCCCTGTTATAATATGTAGAGACAGTGTCTTTGTTGGTCTGGAAAAGGTTTATACGTTATTATTCACAGCGTTATTTTCTTCAACAGCGGTTATGTTAGACATAAAGGTATTTCGTATTCCTCGCAGTGTTTAAATTGTTGGCAAACAGAATATCATCGCCATATGCATGCACCTGAGGCAGGCCATTCATTTCTAGCCTTTTATCAATTGTTGTTTATGTATTAACAATGCAAATACCAGTACCAGTATTGCGCTCGCTAGCCCAGTAACTGGAAGTTCATGGGATGATTATGCTGACAGCGCAGAGAAATTGCGTAAGGCTAAGGTCACAGGAGCATTTTTCGTTTTGTCGTCCGTGAACGGACAGCAACAAGAAAGAGATTGTATGGCCTTAACCCAATAGGTACGGCAGCAGGAGACCAAAGTATGTATTTTGTGAACTGAAATGAACTCCAAAGAACAGCGTCCTTCTGGAGACGTTAGTGTGTGTGTTGAAGTTATTGTAACGCCCTAGTAGTTATTTTGTGTACCACCAGTTTTAATGTTCAGAATTTCTACATTCTGTCCAAACAGTGTATTTTTTGTGTTAACTTACGTGTGGATCTTAGAACACACAACAATTGTTACCCTATTCAACACTAACTTGTTAGTTTTTGTAACCGAAACGCAGTGTGCTGACTGCAATGTACCAGCGGCATCTTCAAATGTAATTCAGGCTAAACTTCTGCTTTAAATGTTTAGGGGAAACTTTTCACGATGTGGATACTAAAGGCATGGGATCAAATTCAGTGAATTTTTTGATTTAGTCACTTCAGTTACTTTATCAGTTGGTTAGATTCGTTGTTTCGTGAGGTTAGATTTTTAAGTTTAGACAAAGGAAGGAAAAAAAGTGTATACACGTATTTCGTAGACTCTAAGAAACTTGTGATATGCTGTAGCCCGTTACATCGCCTTTTGCCATACATACTCAAAACATTAGGTTCACTACAGAACTTTCGAATTAATGTCATTATTTGCCTCTTAATAAATATGTCTTCTTTTCAGAGGTCATGTGTTGACGTGACCATACGAAAGTTTTTGCCTATTTTAGTGTAAGCGTTCATCTTAATCCACTGCTGTACCCTCTCTGTAGATCCCATGGTCATAAACATTAGTATTAGAAATATAAATTGTGCTCCTGCCTAATTAAGCACAAAATGATGAAGTGCATCGGGCGGTGGAAGTTTAGCTCCACGCACTCTTAACCTCGGGTTTAGATGGAATTGTTTGTGGCGAGCTTCCATAACACGAACACTTCACCTCTGAGGAAAGAGCACCCGGGGTTGAAGGCTTTGCGGCCCCAGGACCGGGCTGGACATTTCAGAGAACAGAAAAATGTCTTGTCCCTACCGGAATTCGAAACCATGTTCCTCGATCATCAGTCCTGTAGCTCATTTACTATACCGAATGACCTTCCAATATTAAAAGAAGAGATTTTAAATTTAATTAGGGTTTTCAAAGTTTTCTTCTTCATGGCTCGACAGTCGCAGTGGCCCTGAGCCTGTTCATTATCGAGGATTCACATTCACACTCTGACACACCACATTCGGTAGGTCTCCTCTGGACGAGTGATAAATTCGTCGCAGAGACCTCTACATGACAGCACACAACACCCAAAAGAGGCAGAAATCCATTTCTTCGGCGGGATTCGAACCCGCAATAGAAGCAAGTGAACGGCCGCAGATCCAGGCCTTAGACCGCGCGGCCTTTGGGTTCGGCGTTTTGCAGGGTGGTAGAAGTAAATGTAACACTTCTTTAAATCTGCTGCTGTGTGATTCTTACATGCCTCACTACGACATTCAGTAGCCTGTCAACTGATAAATGCTGGGCAAAGATTTCAGTCCGCCACTGATGCGAGCAGCTGATTTTAGCGACAAGAGAAAGTGACCGTATGTATGTCTACTATTTAAACATCTTTCTTCATTTGTGCCTCGTCTGCTTGTCCATTATAATATGCAAAGAATAAACGCTCAGGGACTTTAAAAAGGCGTCTTCACAGCGACCTTGCCAGCAGCAGGCCAGCTGTGCAAGCTGTGGCGTCTTATCTTTAAGTATCCGGTTTAAATCTGGGCCGAGAGAATCATTCGTTTCCATTTTATATCAAGTTTAATTTTGTGTTGTTACATCCAAATTGGCCACGACCACCTCGTTCTGTGTCATTTCCTGCTTGCTGCACACAATCGTCCTCACAGGAGCCGTCACATAACGTGGGTGGTCGATTTGACGTCGGGGAAAATGTTTCAGATTGCGTCCGTGACCAAAAGATGTATTTTAAACGCTAGCCCGCCCCTGTATAGAATGTCCCTTTTATCATGTCCCTGAACACGGCAGCTGTCAATACATGTTCCGGTAGATGCAGGTTTTCTATGGCATAGAGCTGCCATGCTCAGGTACACGATGTAAGGGACAGTCCATATGTATATGTGAATACATGGGACAAACAATGACATTCTCCATGATAGGGTGGCCACAATTTCGTTTACAGTATACAATGGTGCTGAATGTTCCGGCACATCTGTCACCAGCGGATAATTTCTGAATAAACACAAGACTAATTGCAAACAGCAAGTCTTTAGAAACACGCACGCACCCCATTAGCTGATTCCGGTGGCCGCGGTAAGATGTGGGTCTGCGGCCGCTCCTTAACAGGGATTGCGGGTTCGAATCCCACGGAGGCCATGGATGTCTGTCTGTTGTGAGTGTGTTGTCAAATAGAGGTCTCTGCATCGGACTGATCACTCGTCCAGAGTGAAGACTCAACACGGAAGGGGCTCTGGCCCATTAGGGGGCTTTCATGCCGTGAAAAAAAAGCCACACCTTGAAGAAAACTTCGCTCCATGACATGCATATGTAGGCACAGAGGGGAAGCAGAGGTATAGCTCCAACTCATTCGCAACCTCGGCGCTGTAAGTGCGTGGGTGGTCAGCACCACGCTCCGGCTGCTTTACACCCGGGGAAGATCCGGTACACGTTGTAAAATGGGTTGGATTCCCGGACCGTCCAACCCGTAGCGGGTCGGTATAAGGAATACGCTATTCTTGCCATCTGAATATGTAAGTACAGTCTATAAAATGGGTAAGCAGTTCATCGCACGTGACTGTTAGCGAATTATAACAGGATCGAATGAATGCAACAGAATTGCCTCGTCATTAATGTTTGAGGTCGTGAAATTCGATTTTAACCTTATAATAGTTAAGATGGTTTTATATGAGGTTTGAGATTGCTCCTTTCGTTGAAGAAGATGCGGAAAGTTCCTCCTAAACATTGACATTTCTCTAGCAAAATAAGCTATGTCACACCCCCTAAGACCAAAATCATAAATTTATTTCGTAATTTCGCTCAGATTGTTAGGATTGTAAAAAGATATGTTCTATGAAGGTTTCGGCTTACTAAGAAACCGCCCCTGTCAGTCCTTCTAATTCATAAATTCGTCGTCGCATTTTATTCATTCGTTTTCTAACGAAGGTTTGTTGTTACACAAAGTGAAAGTTGCAGAAATGAAATTCTTAGCATCGGAAATCCCTACAGTAGTTCTTGCAAACGCCATTCATTCTCAATAGTAAATCATGTGAAGCACTGTTGTCACGTGGAAGGAAAAAAACGGGAGTCAGCAAAGGCTATCGTTTGGGTTGAAACATTAAAGACAAGCGAATTTTAAAATCAAGGTGTCAAGCGATCTTTATTAAACATAAAGACGGGAAATAATAGCCAGAAGCTGCCAGCAGAACTCATGCAGGTTACCTTATTAAAGCAGATAACTAATCAGGCAGATCTGTTGATATTATTCATTTCATTTTTTGTCAAGAACTTGTTGCTTAAGTATAGATTCCGTTAAATTAATTTTTTTGAGTGATACATTCTCAGACTTTCATTTTGTCATCATGCATCATGTTTCTTGTGTAAGAAATTTAAATGTGATTGTTGGCATCATTACAAGTTGCCGAAATCGGAGATAGGTACAGTGTCTAAAAGAGTGAGTTCCATCCTGGGTTCGGCGGAACATTAATTTTCCGCGGAACATCGTTAGGTGTTCCGCGAGAAATCGTGGAGTAGATAGATAGGAAAATTTGAAATTCGACGAAAAACTCCAAGTATCTTTCTAAATGTTGGGGGATTTTTTGTCCGGCAAGTAGTGATACTGGTGTAATTTCGGTGCGTTTTCGATTGCCTCTTTCTTTGCTTTTTTGGTCAGTTTCTTGAAAAAAAAATTATCAATAATTGCATTGCCCTCCCTGCTAAAAATTTGTTCTGCCCTGCAAGCTTTTTTATAGCCAGGAAATCTTCGGAGTATGAAACTTTTTAACGATTCCTCCATTAGGGGAAATAAAATTGGGAAGCAAAGGTCTGCAGCTTCAAATATATCAAACACACTCTGCTACATAAGGTAGTGAATCAACTGCTGTCGGAATATTTACAGATAGATAATAAAGTGTCTTTATTGTGGTTATTTCACGATACTATCAGCGTCTCAGAATTACAGGATGGTACAGACTTCACTTCACAGTAGAGGCAACATGTTAGACATCGAAAGTGAAGTGACTTTTGCGCCATCCTGCATGAAGTCAGTGAATTGGGAAGGATTTGAAAAGAAACGGCCTTTACCTTACAAGGAATGACTGAGGAAAGCCAAGTAAAACATCAATAAAGAAAGCCCAGCCGAGAGTCGACACTGTCCAAATACAAATCTATAGCACGGCTACACAAATCCCGGTCGCCCTCAGGTGACTAAATTTTGAATCGTGGTGCCTAATATATTTTGTTCTCAGTGTAGATCATGCTTCATGTCGCCCTTTTAGGGCCTAGAATTTTAATGTTGATTCTAGAGTTTTGAAAAATTTGTGTGCCCCTGGCCTAGAGAATTGCCGCTACACCAGCGTCCTGTGTCGAGTGAAAAGTACGGATGTGGAAAGAGGCGGGCATTCGCTTGTCGGGGAAGGTTAGTTCGTGTATGTGTGAGGGTTGGATTACCTTCGGACACCACAACGTAAAGCTAAGTCTTTATACTCGTAAGAAATCTAAGTAATAGTTGATTCGGAGTGGTTTAATATCTGATGAACATCAACTTGTTTTATGTACTGTAGTCAAAGAGCACTGTAAACTGAGATTGAATAACAAATGATAAATTACTGCGAAATTTTACATATCGCTTGACTCTTAAGCGGCAGTGAAGGAAGACCACCTGTAGAGTTCTTCCTTACGTGCTTTTGCGATTACTACTTTCACAAGATACGTCCCTTCCTTCTGAAGGTCGTGTCTAATATTCATCCTGTTTTAACCTTTTGGCGCCGGAATTATTTTTTAATTTTAGCACACCTTGTATATAAAATGTGAATAATACATGAACCAAATACGCTAGAATTATGAAACAAATTGCATTTTGAAGAGAAAAAACGGAAGTATACACCATGTTTAAAATATTCGGTACCTATATTTGTTGAATAAATATATAAAATGCAACTTTGGAGGTTAGCGGTGCGGTACGTCAACTATAGTTGACGTTAGGCGTCTAAAGG
>Ga0131853_10012288_pt1 | contig 15686 bp, 16 predicted proteins | sample TergutLab28metaG_FD_92764 | JGI IMG/M metagenome (GOLD analysis project Ga0131853, IMG submission 92764) | Labiotermes labralis P1 segment gut microbial communities from Petit-Saut dam, French Guiana - Lab288 P1 (version 2) (version 2) | ecosystem: Host-associated > Arthropoda: Insects >...
TTACCAATCGGCTGCCGTGGCGGCTTATGACTTTCCTGGACGATGCCCATTCCCGGGGTGTCCTGCGTCAGGCCGGCCTGGCGAATCAGCTCCGCCACATACGACTCCAGGAGCACCTGGCCGCGAGAAAGCCCCGGATACTCAACGGACGGCAGTGACACCAGAGCGCAGGATTTCTCTCCGGGCCATACTGTGCATCACGCGGACCCGGACCCGGCTCTCCCATCCGGGGAGGGTATTCGGGCGGGAGTGGAACGAAGACCCGTTTCGTCGTGAAAGGGTTTTCGCTAGTCCAGGGAAAGGACCATGGTGGGGCGTTCGATGACGTGGTCTTCGCGGAGGGGGCGGACGGCGGTGCCGATGGCGAAGAACTCGGTGGTGTGCGCGCCCCAGGTGTGGCTGTGCTGGCGGAGCTGCACGCCGACGATGCCCTCGGCGTGCAGGGCCTCGGCCTCGGCCTGCATCCGGGACATGGCCAGTTCCCGGGCGTCGTAGAGGGCCTGGGTGTACTGCTCGATCTCAACGTTGCGCCCGATGTTGCCGAGCTTGGCCGCCACGCGCTGGTGCGCGACGTGGTACACGCACGAGCCCATCGTCATGCCGAGCGGCGCGTAGCCCGCGCGGATGAGGGTCCAGAAGTCCTGGCCCGACAGGTCGGAGGTGAACGGCTGGTTCTTGTTGTTGCGCCAGTTGTCCACCCCACCGCCGCCCGCGCCCGGCTCGGCCTTGACCGCGGTGCCGACGGCGATGAACTCGGCGACGTCCGCGCCGAACTCCTTCATCTCCACGTCCAGCCGCACGCCGACGATGCCGTCGGCGCCCAGCGCGTCGGCCTCGGCTTCCATCCGGGTCATGGCCAGTTCCCGGGCGTGATACATCGCCTGGCTCAGGACGTCGAGCTCCTGGTTCTTGCTCCACCGCGCGATCTGCAGGCCGACGTGGTAGATCGAGGAGCCCAGCACCAGCCCGAGCGGGCGGAAACCGGCCTCGCGGACGAGCAGGAACTCGTTCACCGACAGGTCCGAGGTGAAGATGGACCCGGGCTGGCCCGGCTTCAGCTCGGCCAGCCGCTTGAGCGCGTCCTGGGGGACTCCCGCCGCGCCCAGGTTCGTGGTGTCCGTCATTAAACGTCCTTAGGTTCGCTAGCCGAGACGGTTCTGGCCGATGTCTACCCGGGCGGCCTGCCGGCGCTGCGGGTCGAGGGACATGATGCTGAGGGTCGAGCCCCCGTTGCGTTCGTGGTGCGTGGAGAAGCGGACGATCGCGGTTCCGATCGTGGTGGCCTCGATGATGTGGTCGCGGCGGCCTTCCTGGGCCGGGCACTCCCGTTCGCGGACCCGCATGTCCATGTCGGCGATGACCACGCCCTCGCCGCCGATCCGGGTCACGTCCCTGGCCAGCTGCTGGCGGGCGTCGTGCCGGGCGTCGTTCACCAGCTCGGTGAAGCCGGTGACCTCCGCGTTCCCCGCGCCCCACCGGGTCTGCCCGACGGTCATCCAGTCGTCGTGCCGGGCCGCGATAGAGATGCCGAGCGCCAGCCCGGCCGGCATCCAGCCCTTCGAGACCAGCTTGGCGAAGTCCTGGCCGGACAGGTCGGAGGTGAACGGCTGCTTCAGGCGGGGCACGCCCGGCGCGCGGATCGCGGTGCCGATCGCCTTGAACTCCAGGCCGCCCGCCGGGAACGCCCCGATCGACAGCTGGATCCCGACCACGCCGTGGCCGCCCAGCTCGGCGCATTCCTCGGTCATCCGGCGGATCGCGGTCCGGCGGGCCCGGTACAGCACGTCCACCAGCGGGCCGAACGACCCGTACCCGCCCCGGCTGGAGATGCTGGTGCTGGCCCGTCTCCCCCAGGCGACCGAGTAGGTGCCCCAGCCTCCGGGGCACCCGTAGCCGCCGGTGTAGCCCACGTTGTAGACCGCGGCCCCGAGCACCTGGCCCACCGGCTCGAAGCCGACGGAACGGATGACCGCGAACTCCTCGGACGACAGCGACGAGCCCCACGTCCCGCTTCGCCGGATCTCGGCCAGGCGGGCCTCAGCGGCCGGCGGCAGGTGTTCGGTCACGGAACCAGCCTAATCCCTGGAATCCCATTCGTCGTTGCGCTCGCGCACCCTTTCCAGGGCCCGGCTGGCCTCCTGGCGCGTGGCGTAGGGGCCGAGGAGGTGCTTGCCCGGGCACGCGGTGTCCGCGGGCTCCACCGTGTTGTGCTTCGTGCAGAACCACCACTGCTCGCTTGAGTCTGTCATGGGAACTAGAATCGCAAAACATGGCCACTCTGCTCCAGCCGGGCCGGGTATCTCCCACCCGGAAAGTCCCCGACACCATCGAGCGCCCCGAGTACGTGGGCAAGAAGCGCCCCACCCTCGGCGAGGAGGACGTCAAGGACTCCGGCACCATCGAGCGCATGCGGGTGGCCGGCAAGATCGCCGCGCAGGCTCTGGCGGAAGTGGGCCGGAACGTCAAGCCCGGGGTTACCACCGACTTCCTGGACAAGGTCGGGCACGACTTCCTGGTGGACCACGGCGCCTACCCGTCGACGCTGGGCTACCGCGGCTATCCCAAGTCGCTGTGCACCTCGCTGAACGAGGTCATCTGCCACGGCATCCCCGACTCGACGGTGGTGGCCGACGGCGACATCGTCAACGTCGACATCACCGGCTACATCGGGGGCGTCCACGGCGACACCAACGCCACCTTCCTGGCGGGCGAGGTCGACGAGGAGTCCCGGCTGCTGGTGGAGCGCACGCACGAGGCGATGATGCGCGGCATCAAGGCGGTGCGTCCCGGGCGGCAGCTCAACGTCGTCGGCCGCGTCATCGAGTCCTACGCCAAGCGGTTCGGCTACGGCGTCGTACGGGACTTCACCGGGCACGGGATCGGCACCACGTTCCACTCCGGCCTCGTCGTGCCGCACTACGACAACCCCGACACCGACACCGTGATCGAGCCGGGCATGACGTTCACCATCGAGCCGATGCTGACCCTCGGGACGATCGACTACGAGGTCTGGAAGGACGGGTGGACGGCGGTCACCAAGGACCGCAAGCGGACCGCCCAGTTCGAGCACACGCTCCTCGTCACCGAGGACGGCGCCGAGATCCTGACGCTCCCGTAGATGGGCGACTTCGAGTTCGACGCCGCCACCGCGCTGGACGGCGAGGGTCCTTCGTACGATCTCCGGATTCCCGGCGGCTGGGGTGCCGAGACCGTCAACGGCGGCTTCATGCTGGCCCTGCTCACCCGGGCCATGGACGCGGTCACGCCGTTCCCGGACCCGATCGTCATCTCCGGCCTGTACCTGCGGCCGGCGCAGCCCGGTCCGGCCCAGATCCGCACCGAGCTGATCCGGGCGGGCCGGACGACCGCGTTCGCGCAGGCCAGCCTGTGGCGCGAGGGCAAGGAGTCGCTGCGCGCCAGCGCCGCGTTCAGCGATCTGTCCACGGCATCCGGGCCCGGCTTCACCGTCGGAGCCGCCCCGGCGCTGCCGCCGCCGGACGAGTGCGTCGGCATGGAGCCGGCCTCGGCCCGGGGCATCTCGATCGCCGAGCGGTTCGAGTACCGGTACGCCGAGACTCCGGGCTGGATCCAGGGGTCGCCGACCGGCGAGCCGTCGGCCGAGTTCTACATGCGGTTCCGCGACGGCCGCGAGCCGGACATGGCGTCGCTGCCGCTGATCGTGGACGCCGCGTCCCCGGCCGTCCTCGAGATCGGCATCGAGCGCGTCACCACGATCGAGCTGACCGTGCACCTGCGGGCCCGGCCCGCCCCCGGGTGGCTGCGCTGCCGCACCGCCACCCGGTTCCTCTCTGACGGCTACCACGAAGAGGACTTCGAGGCCTGGGACTCCGCCGGAACCCTGGTCGCCCAGTCCCGGCAGCTGGCCATCGTGCTGCGCTGAGAAACCGGGCGCTATGTTCGCGTTTCGTGTCGCCAGGACAACAGGAACAGCGAACATAAGGCGGCAAGGCGCCGAGGCGTGGCCGGGGCGTGGGCTAGCGGCTGATCGGCTGCCCCTCGGCGTCGAGGGGGCCGATGGCCAGGGCGAAGATGTGCAGGCCGGTGACCCGGCCGCCGGACGGGGCCGACCCGCCCGACGGGAGCGTCACGGCCTGGACCGTCTTGCCCGCCGTCAGGGGCGCCGGGGCGTAGAACACGTGCACGGGCTGGTTCCGCTTCCCGGCCGTCCCGCCGGCCGTGGCCGCGTTGCTGTCGTTGCAGTAGGGCAGGGTGGCGATCGTGTCGTTGCCCGATGCCGGGTTGAAGTAGTTGTCCAGCGTGACGCTGAACGACGACGTCGTCCCGTCGGTGTAGTACACCTTCCCGGTCCCGGACTCGTCTCCCGGGCTGCCCGCGCCGAGGATGCCCAGCGTGGTGCCCGTTCCCGACAGCAGGACGGTCTGCCCCTGGGCCACGACGTTGTCGGGCTGGCCGGGCTGGGTGTCGGGCCAGGTGAACGTGATCTGGTCGTGCGTGACGGTCGCGCCGGGCGCCAGGCCCGCCGCCTGCAGGGCCTGCGCCGAGTAGCTGTTGCCGACGCCGTCGAAGTTGGCCGCGGTCACGTCGGAGTCGCTGCTGATGCCCTTGTTGCCGAACGCGTCCTGCAGGGTGGCGTAGGAGCTGACCACGCTGGTGCTGCCGTGGGTGACGCCCCGCTGCCCGGCCCCGTGGTACACCGCCTGCACCTGGACCTGGTCCTTCCCCGGGTCGGCCCCCGATGGCACGGCGATCGTCCAGGACGCCGTCGCCGTGGTGCCGGGGGCCATGGACGCGACGCGGGCCGAGTCCGTGCCCGACGCCGACCAGCCGCCGGGCACGGTGACCGCGAACGTGACGTTGGTCAGCGCGGGCAGCCCGTTGTTCTTGAGCTTCGCGGTGACCGTGGTGGACGAGCCGGGGGTGACCAGCGCCGGCGACGCCGACACGGCGAGGGACCCGTAGGGCACGGGCGCCGGGGAGTCCGGCACCGCCTGGCTGGTGATCGTGACCGCGGACGTGCCCAGAGACGGATGCGACGCCCGGACGGTGATCTGGCCCGGGGAGCCGGGCAGGGACCGGATCCAGACGGCGCCGACACCGCCGGTCGGGCCGATGTCGAGCGGGTTGTCGCCGACCAGGACCCCGGGCCCGCTCATGTCCAGCGTCACCGCGCCGTCGACGTAGGGGCGGGCGTTCCCGTAGGCGTCGACGGCCCGGAAGGCCACGCGGGTAGCGTCGGTGCCGTCGGCGTTGATCGTCACGTCGTCGGCTTCCAGGGACAGCTTGTCGGCGGAGGGGTCGGCGCTGAAGTTCCGCGACGAGGCCAGGGAGCCGCCCCGGTAGCCGTCGATGCGCAGCGCCGGCTTCTTGCCGCCGTCGACCGTGCTGAAGTCCACGAACGACGGCGGGTACGGCAGGTTGCCGTAGTTGCCCTTGTCCGGCGTGACGGTCGCCAGGAGACTGCCGCCGACGTAGACCTTGAGCTGGTCCAGGTTGGAGGCGATCATCGCCTGCGACAGGCTCGTGACCGGCGACTGCGGGTTGAAGTCCCAGTAGAACGCGGGCGCGATGACCGCCCTGGCGGCCGGGTCCACCTGGGACTGGTAGATGGCGGCCCCGGGCTTGGGGATCCGGAACAGGTCCGCCACTCCGACGTACTTGATGCCCTGGTACTGGTTGCCGTTGCCGGACGGGTAGTCGAAGCCGGCCCAGGCGACCACCCCGTTGTAGGCGTCGTCCCCGTAGGCCGTGTCGTGCACCTTGGCGTGGGCGATGGCCTCGCCCTGCTGGATGAACTGCGTGTCGGTCCGCCGGTAGTAGATCGCGGGACCGGACAGGGTGCCGACCGCCTCGCAGACCAGGTACGGCCTGCCGGCCGGGTCGGCGGGCGGCTCCAGCTGGGGCCAGCGGACCCCGCTGGAGTCGGTGGCGGAGGAGTAGTCGTGCGCGCTGTAGACGTCGAACACGTAGCCGCTGCCGCTGTCGGTGTTGTCGCCGCCGGTCGGCCGCGACGGGTCCAGCTGGTGGGCCAGGTCGTTGTACGTGGCGTACTCGGCGTCGTGCGCGCCGGCCTCGTTGGGCATCGCGCCCCAGATGACGACCGACGGGTGGTTCCGGTCCCGGACGATCATGTCGTGCAGGTCGCTGGCGCCCGCCTGCTGCCAGGACGGGTCGCCGAAGTAGCCCCAGCCGGGAATCTCCTCCCACACCAGCAGGCCCAGCTCGTCGGCCGCGTCGCAGAACGCCTCCGACTGCGGATAGTGCGAGCAGCGGACGATGTTGCAGTTCAGCTCCTCGCGCAGGATGCTCGCGTCCTTGGCCTGGACCCGGTCCGGCAGCGAGAAGCCGGCGAACGGGAAAATCTGGTGCCGGTTCAGGCCGAAGAGCTTCGTCCGCACCCCGTTGAGGTAGAAGCCCCCGGTGGTGAAGGAGGCCTCGCGGAAGCCGATGCGGGTCTGGTAGTCATGCAGCGGCGCGCCGTCGACGCTGAGCGTGGCCACCACCGTGTAGAGCTTCGGGTTCCCGGTGTCCCACAGGGTGACGCCGGCCAGGCCGGTGAGGGTGGCGTCGACCGTCGTCTCGCCCGTGGCCTTGATCGTGACCGGGGCGGTGGCGGTGGCGACCGTCGCGCCGCCGTCGGCGTCGGTGAGGACGACGGTCAGGGTGACGTCGCTGGCCGGAACGACCGCCGCGTCGACGGTGGCTTCGATCTTCACCTGGCGGCTGGCGGCATCGAGCACGTTGACCGGCTGGGCGAACACGTCGGAGACGTAGATCTGCGGGACCGCGCGGAGCCTGACATCCCGGTAGACGCCGCCGGGCTGCCAGAAGTCCACGGAGCTGCTCGCCTGCCCCGGCCGGTCCGGCGGGACGTCGATGCCGAACGTCGAGTCGAGGGTGACGGCCAGGAGGTTGCCCTTGTTCCTCAGCCTGGACGTGATCTCGGTGCTGAAGGGCAGGTACCCGCCGTAGTGGTCGGCCACCTGCGTGCCGTTGAGGGTGACCGTGGCCCGGGTGAGGGCCGCGGCGAAGTCCAGGAAGACGCGCGGCGCCTCGAGGCTGCTGCCGCCGGAGGCGGCCAGCCCGTCGGGGGCGTCGAAGTGCTTGCGGTAGGACCAGACGCGTTCCCAGTCCGACGGGTCCCAGTCCTGCCAGGACAGCGGCGCGACCGAGTGCGGAAGCGTGACCGTGGCGAAGGAACTGTCATCGAAGTCCGGCTGGTCGCTGCCGGGGACCGCCGCGCCGAACAGCCATCCGCCGTCGAAGGGAAGAGTCTGCGCCGCCGCCCCGGAGGGGGCGCCCGACGGCCGGGCGGAACCCGGCGACGAGGTCATGGCGAGCAGCGGCCAGGCCGCGATTCCCATCGATCCGGTGGCTGCGGTGCGCAGAAAAACTCGTCTGTCCACGGGCGGACTCTCTCACCTCTCGTCTATTTTGGTCAATACAGATCGAAAAGATAGCTAATAGGGTCTGGTGAGCTGTGTGCCCGGCCCCGCGGGTAACCTGGTGCGGAACCCCCGGTCACGCGGCCCTGCCGCCATGCCAGAAAGAGCCCCCGCATGAGCCTCTCGTCCGCAGATGTCCCGGCGCCCGTGCTGGAGCTCAAGGACGTGACATACCGCCGCGCGGAGAAGCAGATCTTGCACGGCGTCTCCTTCACGGTGCGCGCGGGCGAGCACTGGGCGCTGCTGGGTCCAAACGGAGCGGGCAAGAGCACGGTACTGTCCTTCTGCGGCGCGGTCACGTTCCCGACCTCAGGAACAGTGTGTGTCCTGGGAGAACAGCTCGGCAAGGTGGAACTTGCCGCTCTTCGCCGGAAAATCGGGCACGTGAATCCCCGCCATCCCCTGCGAACCCCGCGCACCATCCGTGAGGTGGTGCTCTCGGGTATCACGGGCACGGTCGAGTGGCCTCTGCGCTGGAAGCCGACGCCCGACGAGGAAGCCCGGGCGGCCGGCCTGATCGGCACCCTCGGACTCGGCGCGAAGGCGGACGCCCGCTGGCCGTCGCTGTCGCAGGGCGAGCGCGGCCGCACGCTCATCGCCCGGGCGCTCATCGCCGAGCCCCGGCTGCTCCTGCTCGACGAGCCGTCCTCCGGCCTGGACGTGGCCGCGCGGGAACAGCTCCTGGAGACCCTCGACCTCCTGGACGCCGAGTACCCCGGAATCGCCTCGGTGCTGGTCACCCACCACCTGGAGGAACTGCCGGTCACCACCACCCACGCGGTGCTGCTGGCCGACGGCCAGGTCGTCGCCTCCGGTCCCGCCGGGGAGACCGTCACGACCCAGAACGTCACCACGGCCTTCGATCACCCCATCACCGTCACCCGCGAAGACGGCCGCTGGGCGGCCCGCGCCGGCCGGAAGCAGCCCCCGCTTCGCTAGCCTGCAGGCATGATCCAGGCGGTTGTGTTTGACATGGACGGGGTGCTGGTCGACTCCGAGCCGGTGTGGGAGAAAGTCCGGCGGCAGCTCGTGGCCGATCACGGCGGACGCTGGGACGACGACACCCAGGACCGGATGATGGGGATGAGCACCGGCGAGTGGTCTCGTTATCTCAGCCAGGACCAGGGCGTGAAGCTCACTCCGGACGAGGTCGCGCGGACGGTGATCGACGCGATGGCCGAGGAGTACACCCGGCACCTGCCGCTGCTGCCGGGCGCGGCCGAGGCGGTCACCCGGATGAGCGAGCGCTGGACGGTCGGGCTGGCCAGTTCCTCGCCCCGCACCCTGATCGACGCGGTCCTGCACGCGGCCGGCCTGACCGGTCAGTTCGCCGCCACCGTCTCGACCGAGGAAGTCGAGCGCGGCAAGCCGGCCCCGGACGGCTACCTGTCCGCCGCGGCCAGGCTCGGTGTCGGCCCGGCGGCGTGCGTCGCCGTGGAGGACTCCTCCAACGGGCTGCGGTCGGCCGCGGCCGCCGGGTACGCGGCGGTCATCGCCGTCCCCCACGAAAAATACCCGCCGGCACCAGACGCCCTCGGCAAGGCGCGCCTGGTACTCGGCGGGCTGGACGAGCTGACCGCCGACGCGGTCAGCTCGCTCGGTTAAACGCGCTTCACGCGTCGCGGGTGCGGAACAGGACCCCGCCGATGATCAGCAGGACCACGACCCACCCCGCGGTCACCCCGAACTGGGGCCAGATGCTGAACAGGTGCGGGTTGACCGACGGGTGCGTCGAGACGAGAGGCTGCCACGATGAGGTCGGCAGCCACCGGATGACCTCGTTCTGCCAGCTGGTCGGCAGGAAGCCGACCATGAGCTGGAAGACGAGCAGGATCACGGCCGCGAGGGCGATCGCGCCCGCGGTGTGCCGCAGGATCGCGCCCAGCGCGTAGGCGAGCAGCCCCGCCGCGGTCACGTACAGCGCGGCGCCGAAGATCGCCCGGAGCGTATTCGGGTGGGACAGCGTGACCGACACGCCCGCCGAGGAGAGCATCGACTGGCCGATGAAGAACGCGGCGAACGCGATCACGATGGAGACGACGAACGCGAGAACGGCGAACACCGCCAGCTTCGCGGCGTAGACCACGGCGCGGCGCGGCTGCACGGTCAGCGACGTGCGGACCATCCCGGTGGAGTACTCCGACGTGATGACCAGCGCGCCCAGGACCGCGATGACGAGCGGACCCAGAAGCAGGAACATGAACAGCGGAGTCGCGGTCGCGTCCACCGCGATGATGTGCCGGTGCGGGTCCTTCAGCGCGGTGGCCTGTCCCCACGAGACGCCGGCGGCCAGGCCGAGGGAGATCACGGCCAGGGCGAAGATCGTCCAGTAGGTGGAGCGGACGGTGCGGATCTTGGTCCACTCGGACAGGATCGCGCCGGCCAGGCCGGCCCTGCCCCTGGCCTCGGGAAGGGCCGCCCGCGGGTATTCGGGGGCGGAAGTCGCTGTCGTCATTGCTTAGGCCTCCGCCCGGTACTCGACGCTGTCGTGGGTCAGCTCCATGAACACCGACTCCAGGGACGCCCGCTGGGTCGCCAGCTCGTGCAAGCGGATGCTCTTGTCGAACGCGATGTCGCCGACCTTCTCGGCCGTCACGCCGGTCACGGTCAGCGTGCCGTCCTTGCCGGTCTTGGCCTGACCGCCCTCGGCGGCGATGGCCAGCACCAGCTCGTCCGGCGACGGGGTCCGCACGCTCACCTCGGACCCGGACTTCCGGGCGATGAACTCATCCATCGTGCAGTCGGCGATGAGCTTGCCCCGGCCGATGACGACCAGGTGATCGGCCGTGTTCTCCATCTCCGACATCAGGTGGCTGGAGACCAGGACAGTGCGGCCCTCGGCGGCCAGGGACTTCATGAAATTCCGGACCCACAGGATGCCCTCGGGGTCCAGCCCGTTGACCGGCTCGTCGAACATGACGACCTTCGGGTCGCCGAGCAGCGTGGCCGCGATGCCGAGACGCTGGCCCATGCCGAGGGAGAATCCCTTCGACCGCTTCTTCGCCACGTCCTCCAGGCCGACCAGTTCCAGCACCTCGCGCACCCGCCGCTTCGGCAGGCCGTTGGTCTGGGCCAGGCAGAGCAGGTGGCTGTAGGCGCTGCGCCCGCCGTGAACCGCCTTGGCGTCGAGCAGCGCCCCGACCTCCCGCATCGGGTACTCCAGCTCGGAGTACTTCTTGCCGTCAATCGTCGCCCAGCCGGACGTCGGATAGTCCAGGCCGAGAATGCAGCGCATCGTCGTGGTCTTGCCCGCGCCGTTCGGCCCGAGGAAACCGGTCACCTTGCCTGGCTCCACGGTGAACGACAGGCCGTCAACCGCGGTTTTCGCGCCATATCGTTTTGTGAGGCCCCGTACCTCGATCATGGGAATCCGTCCTCTCCATCACTTAGACGTCCCACAGTGTGCCGGAGTTGCCCGCCGGGCCGCGTCGGCCACGATGCTGATTCCCCCTCCTACCTAAGGAGTACCTAAGCCAGCGGGACAGTCACCGAAGAGCCGTTAGGTGCAAACTCACGGCGTAGCCGTGCTCCGAGCCGCGCACCGGGTGACCCCCGGCGGCGTGCAGGCGCACCCGGCCCGGTCGCAGCGGCCGGCCGTCCTCGGTCGCCTCGCCGGCCAGCAGGGTCGCCCAGCCGCACTCACAGTGGGTGACCATTCCGGGCGGGGTGATCAGCAGCCACGCGCCGCCGGAGGCCGGAACGGCGACGCGCGCCGGGGCCAGCGGGTCGAAGCGCACCAGGTCCCACCACTCGGTCGGGCGGGCCGCGAGCCGGGCCAGTTCCGCGGCGCGGCGCCCCGCGGTGGCGGCGACGGGACGCACGGCGGGCGAGGGCACGAGAGGGGCCGCGAGCTGGGCAATCTCAGGGGCGACCGAAAAGTCGGCGGACACAGATCTTCCTTCGTGGGGCGGGAGAAAACAGCGGGCTGACACACACGAGGTCAGCGACAACACGAAGAAAGACAACAGCACAGCACGAGCGCAGGGCGGCGGCTCGTGGACTGCGGTGTCATGCGCCTAAGGACACACTAATCACGCTGCGTTGTCAAATCGAGGATCATCAACGCGGCAGCCCGGCCGCGTGCAGGGCCTCGAGGGCGCTTTCCGCCCGCTGGCGCGAGACCGGCGCCGGCGACGCCCAGGCCGCCGCGCACAGCGCCCGCAGGCCGTCGACGGGCGTCCCCTCCCCCTTCAGCGCGAGATCGGAGGTCGCGGTCCACCCGCCGACCGACGTACCGGAGACTTCCGGGTACGGGGCCAGCAGGGCGCGCAGGTTCTCCCCGATGAACGTCGGCCGCTGCCCCTCCGGGGCGGTGACGAGATCGGCCGGCCGGGACACGCCGGTGAGGACCATCAGGCTGTCGCACCCGGCCCGGCAGGCCGCCTCGATGTCGGTGTCGAGCCGGTCCCCCACGACGAGGGGGCGCTCCGCCCCGGTCCGGATCACCGACTCCCGGTGCAGTGGCGTCTCCGGCTTGCCCGCGATCACCGGCTCCACGCCAGACGCCTGCGCGATGACCCGCAGCAGCGAGCCGTTGCCCGGCGCGATGCCGCCGCGGGCGGGAATGGTGCTGTCGGCGTTCGTGCCCACGAACAGCGCGCCCGCCCGGACCGCCAGGCCGCCCTGGGCCAGCCGCGAGTAGTCGATGCCGGCCGGGTAGAACCCCTGCACGACCGCCAGCGGTTCCTCGGCGGCGGTGCTCACCGGGACCAGGCCCCGCTCGCGCACGGCCAGTCGCAGGGCCGCGGACCCGATGACCAGCACCTTGCCCCCGGCCGGAAGCTTGTCGGCCAGCAGCCGGGCGGCGGCCTGCGGGGAGGTGACGACGTCTTCGGTCTCCGCCGGAACGCGCATGCCCTTCAGCAGGTCCGCGACCGCGGCGGGGGTACGGGAGGCGTTGTTGGTGACGTAGGCCAGGTGCAGGCCGTCGTTCTTGGCCTCGGTCAGGGCCTCGGGAGCCCCGGGGATCGGCGTGCCGCCGATATAGACGACTCCGTCAAGGTCGAGAAGGGCGACATCATAGGCCTGGTGCAGGTTCGTCACCCGGACAGTGTCTCATCCGCCGGTCCTCCGGCGCGCGCGAAGGGTGGCCCGCACCTGGCGGAGCGCGTCGTTATACGCCTTGCGGTCCGGGCGCATCGCCGCGGCCAGCGCCAGCCACGGAGCGGCCCCGGCGTGATCGCCCGTGCGGGCCAGCGAGAGTCCCAGCCCGAAGTGCGCGTAGTCGTCAGTCGGGCTCGCCTCGGCGTTCACGCGGAAGTTGTCGGCCGCCTCGGTGTAATGGCCGGTGTTGAACTGCGCCCGGGCCAGGGCCTCCCGGACACTGCGCGAATCCGGCACCTCGGCCGCCGCCCGCTGCAGCAGATTCGCCGCGGCCGCCGGGCTGCCCTTCCCCAGCAGGTCCAGACCCCGCCTGTACCACGCGTGTACGTCGTTGTTTTCTCCAGCACTGTCCCGGTTCCGGGAATCCTGATGACCACCGGGGCCTTCTGACATAGTGTGATGACCCTTCCAGCCGACGGCGATGCCGGCCTCATCGTGAAACCGTTCCGTGGTATCCGGTATGCCCCGGATCGTGTGGGGGATATCGCGGGAGTCACTTCACCACCGTACGACGTCATCGGTCCGGGGGTTCTCAGCTCGCTGCTCTCGTCGTCTCCGTACAACAGCGTGCGGCTGATCCTGCCCGGGCCCTCCTCGGCCGCCGAGGCGGGCGCGATGGCGGCCGGGAGGCTGGACGACTGGCTGAGGTCGGGCGTCCTGGTGCGAGACCCGCGCCCCGGCATCTACATCTACGAGCAGAACGGACCTTCGGGTCTCCAACGCGGCATCATCGCGCTGGTCCGTGTCGGGCCGCCGTCCGCTTCGGGCATCCATCCGCACGAGGCGGTCATGCCGGGGCCGGTCGCGGGACGGAAGGCGCTGATGGAAGCGACGCGGGCCAACCTGGAGCCGATCTTCCTGGTCTACAACGGCGGCGGGGCTCCGCTGCCCGCCGGGACGCCGCTGGTCTCGACGGCGACGCCCGACGGGGTGACGCACCGGCTGTCGGCGGTGACCGGCGCCGCGGGCGACGGCCTGGCCGCCGGCCTGTCCGGGGGAACGGCCCTGATCGCGGACGGGCACCACAGGTACGCGGCGTACCGGGAGCTCAGTGAATCGTTCCCCGGATCCGGGCCCTGGGACTACGGACTGGCGTTCCTGGTCGACGCGGACGCTTTCCCGCCCCAGCTCGGGGCGATCCACCGGGTGCTTCCGTTCCTGGAGGCCGAGGAGGCGGCCCGGCGGGCGGCGGCGGGCTTCACCGTGCGCTGCCTGCCGGATGATCTCGACGCGGGCCTGCGCCTGGTGTCCGAGACCCAGGGAGCCGCGTTCCTTCTCTCCGGACCGGACCGGTACTGGCTGCTCAGCCGGCCGGGTGACGGGCGGCTGGACGCGGAAGTACTGCGGGACGTCCTGCTCGGCAACCTGTGGGGCATCACCGACAACGAGCACGATGTCGGGATATCGCATGATGCTGCGGAAGCGGTATCCATGGCGCGCTCGGCTTCACCCGCGGGTGCCGCGGTACTGTGCGCCCCGGTGCCGTTCGAGGCGGTGCGGGACATCGCCGCGGCCGGCGAGGTCGTGCCCCGCAAGTCCACGTCGTTCGGGCCCAAGCCCCGCACCGGCCTGGTCTTCCGCGGCTTCGACTAGGCGCCCGCTCCGCCCGCTCCGGCCCCCGGGCCGCCGTCGGCCCCGTCGGCCCGGTCGGCGGCCGGGACGGACTCATGGATGCTGAACACCTTGTCCAGCCCCGTGATGCGGAAGATCTTCAGGATCTTCCCCTGCGTGCACACGACGTCGATGGAGCCATCGTGGGCCCGGACCCGCTTGAGTCCCCCGACGAGCACGCCCAGCCCGGTAGAGTCCAGGAAATCCACCGTGTCCAGATCAATGATCAGGCGATAGGCGCCGTTATCGACGTGGGCGGCGATAGCCTCCCGCAGCCGGGGCGCGGTATAGACGTCCACCTCCCCGCCGACCGCGATCACGGTCCGCCCCGAAGGCGCGGCGTACTCGTTCAGCGTGAGCTCCACGGGCTTCCCCCTCTCTCCTCTTATGTCTGGGACAATAGCGGGATGGGAGACGACATCGCTACGCCTGCTCAGAAGTCCTTCAATCCTGGCGAACCAGACGTCGTGGACCTGGGCCATGACGTCTTCCAGATCGACACGAAGATGGCCGGGTACTCCGGCATCACCGCCGGGTACCTGATCCGGGGCAGCCGCCCGTGCCTGGTCGAGACCGGGACCGCTCCTTCGGCCCCGGTCGTACGGCGGGCCCTGGCGTCGCTGGGACTGGACGCCGCCGACCTCGCGACCGTCGTGGTCACCCACATCCACCTCGACCACGCCGGCGGGGCCGGCGACGTCGCCGCCATGTACCCCTCGGCCGAGGTCGTGGTCCATCAGCGGGGCGCCCGGCACCTGGCCGACCCGACCCGCCTCATGGCCAGCGCCAAGATGGTCTACGGCGACGCCCTGGACCGGCTGTTCGGCACCATGGCCCCGGTACCCGGCGACCGGCTCCGGGCGCTGGACGACACCGGGACGGTCGACCTGGGCGACGGACGGCGGCTGGACAGCCACTACTCCCCCGGGCACGCCAAGCACCACGTCGGCCTGATCGACTCTTCCACGGGTGATCTGTACGTCGGCGACGCGGCCGGCGTCTACATCCCCGAGACCGACGACCTGCGCCCCGCCACCCCGCCGCCGGACTTCGACCTGGACGTGGCCCTGGACTCGCTGTCGAAGTTCCGCGCGCTGCAGCCGACGCGGCTGCTGTTCAGCCATTACGGACCGGTGTCCGGCGTGCCGGAGATCCTGGACCGGTCCGAGGAGGAGATCCGGGTCTGGGTGGAACACACCCGTTCGGCCCGGAACGCCGGCCTTGACCTCGATCACGCGGTGGCGATGGTCCGGGAGCAGACCCTGTCCCGCTACAAGGCCTACGCTCCGGACGCCGACCCCGCCCTGGCGGAGAAATTCGACGAGATCTCCGGCGCCGAGTCCACCGTCAGCGGCATCTGGCACTGGCTCGACAAACTCGACGCCTAGGCTCGGTGCCGAACCTGGCCTGTCCTGGCCTTCATCACCGAGCTACTGGACCAGGTCGTCGACGCCGCCACCAACGGAAGCGGGCCGCCCCAGGTCATGGAAGCCGTTCGGCGGCAAGCGGAACGGGTCCGGGAGGGGCTCCGCTCCTAAGGAACTCCAA
>Ga0131853_10012289_pt1 | contig 15685 bp, 10 predicted proteins | sample TergutLab28metaG_FD_92764 | JGI IMG/M metagenome (GOLD analysis project Ga0131853, IMG submission 92764) | Labiotermes labralis P1 segment gut microbial communities from Petit-Saut dam, French Guiana - Lab288 P1 (version 2) (version 2) | ecosystem: Host-associated > Arthropoda: Insects >...
AGGTCATAACTTGTTTTCCATGGCTGACGTGGGTCTCTTATTCGACTAAAATGTTCTTTCATGGCTTTCTTGCCCCCTTTGGGGACAGTTTAGCATTTTTTTTTGCTTCATGCGTTTACCGTGCGGATTTACACAGATTTTATTAATTAAAATCTGTGTAAATCCGCCTTTTCCGCTTTTTCTGCGGCCAATTAACTATAAAATTTGCACAATCTAATGACTATAACCACAAAAAGGCCACACCTAAACACAACCCGCCCAGGGCATCCCCATTTCCGAAGGCAGCTTTTCGTAAACAAAGCAGTCATACATATCTAAAAACAGATTTTTTACATAGGTATGCCTTTCAACTTCGTCTTTGACAACATATTCATCTGGAAAGTTGACAATAGGCACTTGTTCAAAAAGAAACTCGACCAAAGCAGTAAATGGCCGTACCGTGCGGGCAGAGCATATAAGCGGGCCTTCGCCTCTTATGGCTTGGGCGGTAAGCTCTAGTTTGTTTTTGTCCCCATCACTAAGAAAATGCCCCAATTCTTCTATACGTCCATCTTTGTGGTGGATTGTGCATGTGTAATCATTTTTAAGGTAATTAACCAGTATTGTGGCATTTTCGAAGGAGTAGTGCATTACTGGGTCTATGCGGTAATTGGCTGCGTGGGTGGTTGCAAAAAATACTTTTGTACCGTTGGTTTCCCCTTGCATTACACATGTGTCAAAGGATTCTATGTCATTGGCCCGGTAGTTTTCTGCCCGCACATTGGACAAAACTGCTGATTCTTCCATATTGGGGCCTAGGAGAAATAGCATGTTTTGCAGATAGTGGGATGTTGCGTTGGAAACTACAGAGTCATAAACCGTATACCCTTCTTTGGATTTTATTTTACCGGCCCAGCCAACACCCCTGTGGTAGTATTTCCAATCCCTGTGGGTACATACAAAGGCCTTTAGGCAAAGAGGCTTGCCAAACTCGCCGGAGAGTATCCGCTTTTTTACACTGTGCATAGCTGAGGAATAGCACCACTGAAACCCGACAGAAAGTGTTGTGTTTGAAGAAGCCGCAATTTCCTCCAGGCTGTCCAGCTCTGCAATAGTAGGGACCAGGGGCTTTTCGCAAAGCACGTGTGAGCCTGACTTAAGGGCTTGGGCACTTTGGGTATAATGCAGGTGCAGCGGGGATGAGACAATTGTCAGGTCAGCTTTTGCGCCAGACGCGAGAAAGTCATCCATATGGTCGTACACAGGTATTACATCTTTAAACCGGTTATATTCTAGGGCATTTTTTGCGTATGGGTCTACAACTGCGGCAAAGTTAAGGCCTTCTATTGCCTTATCCATCAACAGCCCAATATAGAAGCTGCCATACCCGCCAGCGCCTACTAATATAGTGTTTAATGGTTTTTTCATTACTGTCTCCCGTCAATGGATATAGTGGCAAGTTTCCGCTCTTCTTTTATCGCGCCAAAGAAGCGTAAAATATTATCGCTATAGATACGCCTCCGGGTTTCGGCTTCTAGGTTTAGTTCCTCGTACAGCCCATTGTCTATGTCCTGCCATTTGCGGGACCATTCTACCCGGTAATCGCTGACATTACTGTCTGTGCCAAAGAGGATATTATGGTGCACATCGTACCCTACGGTAAACAGCTTTGTAATAAGCTCCCGCCGGTATATTACTGGGGTGCCTGGGGTAAGGTCTAGGAACACTTCGCACAAATCTTTTTGTGTGCTGTGGGCATGTTGTATTTTGCCATATAGGGCAATACATTCATCAATCCAGGGCCAAGAGCAATGTCCCATTGAAAATTTAAGCTTTGGAATATGCATCATATGTTCCCAGTTACAGGGGCGGTTAAATTCGCCGGACGGGCAGTCATTCCACAAGATACCGGTATGGAAGCATACGGACTTGCCGCCCTTGGCTATAACATGAAGCAGCTCCATAGATTTGTCGTCATGTACATAGTGGTCAAAGCACATAAACTTAAACGCGGCGATACCCCTGTCTATGGCTTCCTGGGCCAGCTCAAGGGCCCCATCTTCATATGGGGTTATAAATAGTACTGGGAATAGGCGGCCTGGATGGTCTTTGCAAAAATCCAGCACCATATCAAGGCGCTCTTTTCCTGGGCCATCGTGGCTTCTTGGGCTGGGGGAGAACACCCCGGCACCGTATAATCCGGCTTCACCTAGTCTTTTTAGAAATTGCTCAGGTGTTGTTGTGTTGTCCATGCTGCTGTGGACATGTAAATCATAGAGTTGCATTTTTGTTACCTCCTTTTTTAATGGGGCGCTGCCCCAAGCCCCGCCGCTACGCGGGGGATGCCCCCGCTCCGCTTCCTTCGGGCCGGGCTACGCCCTCTTTTTTGAATATTCCTTTAATATGGATACATATAGCTTATACCCCTCAAGTGAAACATCTGGCGGGGTTTGGTGGTCGCAGGATGGTATAAAGCCACCCTGCTTAATTGTTGGAAGAAGCCGTTCAAACTCGTTGCGTATTGCTTCTTCTCCCAGGTGCATAACTGTTTTGTCAAAGCCTCCAAGCATCACAAGCCCTGGGTGCTGGCTGCGCAAGGCTGCCACATCCACCCCAGACTGCCGCTCCAGCGGCAAAAAGCCTGTGGCGCCAAGTTTCTTAAACCACGGGACAAGCTGGTCTATTGCGCCGTCTGTATCTATTAATACTTTAATGCCGTAATCATTAATTTTTTGCATTAGTACCTGGTAATAAGGGGCGATAAATTCATCAAATAAATCTTTGGACAACATCGGGCCATTGTTGTAGGACATATCTTCTGCAACAGTAATAAAATCTGGGATACATAGTTTGCAAAAATTATCCAGCAAGTGCAGGTTATGGTCAAGTATGTCTTTATTTATCCTGTGCATAAGCTCTGGCTCGTCGTAGAAGGCGTAAAGATGATTTTCTATACCCATTAGCTTCCGGGGAAACCAAAAAAAGCCCTCTAAAGTCAACCAGATAGGGATGCCTTCACTGTTGCGCTTGCATTCCCATAGCTGTATTGATTTTTTATAGGACTCCATACCGGGTAGTATATGGGGTTTTAATTTTTCGTAACCTTGGTGGTTTAATTGGTCAAGGAGGCCTGCACCATGAAATGCTGGTTTTGGGCATGACTCTTTAAGGGTGGGTATCCAAAATTGCTGGTGGATATCCAGGCCAAAATATTCTGCAATATCGTGGGTGGTTTTTGCAGACGGGGGCAAGCCATCGCCCCGCCAGCGGTGGATTGTTTTATCCCACCACATAGCCCACTCGATTGCGGGAAGCTGGTCTGTTTCTTTAAAGGAAAATACCGCATTAAACCGCTCTCTTGTCGTCATACGCTCCCCCTTTTTTCTTGATTTTAACAGACTGGGTTGGGTGTAGCAATATTATGGTTTTATTGGGAATATTATTTTTTTATGATATAGTCATTCCATCCCTGAAATATCTGAAGGGTATTAACATAGCGGGGCAGAAGGGGGCATTATTATAAAAAAAATATACATCCACACAGACATGGAAGGGGTAAGCGGGGTTGACACCTTGGAGATGGTGGCATCCGGCAACCCGTACCTTACAGCTGTAAGTAAAGGTGAAAATGCAGAGCCAAGCCCAGAGTACCGGCACTGCATACAGCGGCTGATGGCCGACCTCAACGCTGCAATAGACGGGGCCTTCCTTGGCGGGGCAAGCCATGTAACAGTCTTGGACAGCCATGGAGGCTGTGGCGGCAACTTTGATTTCGGCCTTTTGGACAAGCGGGCAGAGGTTGACACAAGGCCCAATGGCAAGTGGTGGGCTTCTGTAGATGAAAGCTACCATGGCACATTTTTTATTGGGGCACATGCAATGGCAGGTACAGGCCATGGTTTTTTGGACCATACAATGAGCAGCATTGCAATATTTGACCACTATATAAATGGCCGCAAGTTTGGGGAACTGGGTATGTGGGCCCTGGTATGCTCCCATTTTAATGTACCCATGATTATGGTAAGCGGCGATGAGGCTGCCATATATGAAGCGGTACAGTTTTTTGGGGATATTGAGACTGCCGCGGTAAAGCGGGCCATCACACGGAATAGGGCCAGATTATTCCCAGAAGACCAGGCGGTTGAAGCTATACGCCAGGCAGCAAAGCGGGCTGTGGAAAAAACCGAAAAAATAAAGCCAATAAAGCCATTGCTGCCTATGGAGGTAAAAACCGTGTATACCCGAAGCGACCATGTTGATGACCGTGTTTGTGACCCTAGGGTAGAGCGCCTGGACGGGCGTACTTTGCGCATGGTTTCGGATAACTACTTGGATTTTTGGATTTAAAGAGAGCACAGCCCCATATGCACTAATCTTTGAACAAGTAAATGTCATTTGCTTAAAAAGGTAGGGGGTGTGGGGCGCTAGCCCCACGGTTTTTGCTAAAGTTTTTGGTCAAGCTTTTTTCAAAAAGCTTGCGGGTGTGGGCAGAGCCCACGGTTTTAAACAAAGTTAGTGCCTATGGGGCAGCGCCCCCATTAAAAGGAGGATAAAATGAAAAAAGAGACATTACGCGTTGGCGTTGTAGGCCTAGGCCACAGGGGTAAAGACTCCATGCTGACCTGCACCGGCGTACCAGGTGTTGAAATCGTGGCAATTTGCGACCTCTATGAAGACAGAACCGCAGCGGCCAATGAGGCGCTTGAGAAGGAAACCGGTAAAAAAGCGCTTACCTTTAAAAACTACCGGGACATGTTGGAAGAAGTAAACATGGATGCCCTGGTTGTGTTTACTGACTGGCAATCCCACGTAAAAATAACTGTAGACGCAATGCGCCATGGTATCTACACCGGCCTGGAGGTAGGCGGCGCTTCATCTATAGAAGAATGCTGGCGGCTAGTACGTGCCCATGAGGAAACCGGTGTGCACTGCATGCTTTTAGAAAACGCCAACTACTCCCGTGAGAGCCTTACAATGCTGCGCATGGTAAAGGAAGGCCTTTTTGGGGAGCTTGTATACCTTTCTGGGGCTTATCAGCACGATTTACGTGACGAAATTGGCCTTGGCAGGGAGATAAGGCACTACCGCTTCCCCCATTTTGTAAAGCGGAACGGGGAACTATATCCCACACATGATATTGGGCCTTTGGCAAAATATTTAGATATAAACAGGGGCAATAGATTTCTTACCCTGTCTTCTATAGGCAGCAAGACCCGTGGGCTGGCAGAATATTATGTAAAAAACCGCAAAGTGTACAACAACTGGGTGAAAGACTCCATGACAAATGAATATAAAGGCCAGCTGCCGGAAGCGCAAAATAACTATGACATGATTGGAAAGCCCATAGCCTGCGCAGATGTTGTATCAACAACTATCCGCTGTGCAGGCGGGGAGATTATTAATATTATCCACGACTGCACCCTGCCCCGGCCGCGGTATGCCAACAACAGGCTGCAAGGGACCAAAGGGATATGGATGGGTGACACCAAAACCATATATTTTGAAGATAGCCACGAAGCATTTGACAAATGGGAAAGCGACGCAAAATGGCTTGATAAATACGAGCATCCACTGTGGACAGAAGCCCAAGAAAAAGCCAAAAACCAAGAGCGGGAAGGTGGTTTTGGCAGCCACGGCGGGACAGACTATATTGTGCTTTCCGCCTTCTTTGACGCGGTAAAGCGCAATATTGCGCCACCCATTGATGTATACGACACCGCTGCATGGATGGCTATTACCTGCCTCTCAGAAGATTCCATCGCCCTAGGAGGCGCACCTGTTGCCTTCCCTGATTTTACTAATGGATTGTGGATTGATAGGGAACCCGGGCCAGAGAGTAAGTATTCTTTGGAGAAGGTTTGTTGGGATTGTTTTAAAGCATAAAGTTCGGGTTTAATTATGGCCATAAGATATTTATCCCAACGTGTTGCGCAAATTTATAGTTAATAGGCCATAGAAAAAGCGGAAAAGGCAGGATTTCCACAGATAAAGTATTTAAAGTCTGTGTTAATCCGCCTTTTCCGCTTTTTCTGTGGCCCATTAGTTATAGCTTACGCAAACAACATATCTTAGCTTAATGACATTGCGGGACACCGCCCCATTGGCGCAAGCTTAAGGAAAGAAGTTGTTAAAAAGCGGAAATCCGCCGTCTTCGTCGTTGCGAGGCGAAGCCGAAGCAATCCAGCCGTGTCCACGGGTTGCCTGGATTGCTTCGGCTTCGCCTCGCAACGACGGACTAAACGGTAATGCTTTTTTGCTTTAGCTATAGTGAAGATGAAGTTAAAATCCCTTAAGTTTGCACCTATGGGACGCTCCCCCCTACGCCATACCGTACATACTACTAGTTGCCATTGGCTTATTAACCATAAAACTTGCGCAATCGCGGGCTACCCCCGGTTCTTAATAACCATCCTAGCTTCCCGTACATAGCGTATCATTCCCATGTGATATTTATCTTTGGCCGCAGCCTGCTTTTTTGTCAGGTACAATATTCCAATGGCAGAAAGCCCTAAGCCAACACCTGCACATATAAGTATCAGGCTTAGTGTGAAGGGGCTTGTTTGCGGGTTGGGCCTTGTGTCTACTTGTGCGCTTGGGTTTGTAAGGGATGCAACAGCCTCTTCCGAAGTGTCCCAAAGGGCTGTGAGGGTAGTATCGCCGCGTATTATTAGCGGGTTGTCAAGGGTTTGGCCATTTGGCAGGGCCCACCCTATAAAGATAGCATCTGACCGGGTAGGGTCTTCTGGTGCGTTGCGTATTGTTTGGGAATTGCGCCCAATCCTTATGCCAATTTCGTCGCCGACAAACACACCGGGGAAGGGGTTAAAAACCGCTGCAAAATGAAAATTGGGGATTGGTATAAAGGGATATGTAGTATTTGATGCTGGCTGGTTTGCTGTAGACCGTACCCATACAGCTTCTATTGCCATATCTCCCCGTACAATAATGGGTGCAGATATTGGCTCACCATTCCATGTCCAGCCGTCAAAGGTATAGCCGTCTTTTTCTGGTATTGGCAGGCTGGTAAGGGGGTAACCATATGCAAGGCCTTGTATCGGGCGCACACCCTGGGGTAGCTGGCCCAGGCCGGCATCGTAGACTATAACAAAACGGTCTGTGCAATATGGGTCTGGTATTGGGGCATATGCGGCCAAAAAAGTAGTGTTACGAATTGCTGCAACAGGTGCATGAACCTGGGTGCCATTGGAAAACCACCCCACAAAAACATACCCCGCTGGGGGGTCTGGTTCTGGGAAGCTGGCAATCCTAAAGCCTAATGGCCCCGCATGTGTGGGTGGGGTGCTAAGGGTACCTGGGCTTGGGGCAAACCTTACCGTAATATCAGGTAAGGCTGGTATATCATCATTGGCAAGCACAGTAACCATAGGCATACAAAAAAGGGATACACAAAAAAGCGCAATAAATAGCGCAGTAACGCATATCAGTTTGTATACCTGTATGGCTGGGTTTTTCATTGTGCTCATTCTCCTAAGTGCTATGTATAGCTAACGGCATCTCAATCGTGAATGACTGCGCCCCAAAACCGCGTGAAGCGTGCGGATTTTGCGGCTTGCATTCACTGTTTCGAAGTCCGTTCGCTACGGATGCTTTTGGCCAATGTTGTCGTTTTGGTGAAAAGCGATCCGGTGTTGGTTTTACATTACTCAGCATCTGAATTAGATTCAGTGTTGGATTCAGTTTCTATAGGCGGCTCTTCTATTACATACGGGGGTGGTTCTGTGATTGGCAGCCCTGCTTCATTTACTGCATCGCTGGTTTCAAAGTTTTCTGCTGGTTTTTCCTCTTTCCTTGTTGCGGCTGGGTAGTGTTTTGCTTGCAGGCCTGCATCCAGGGCGTCTATTTTTTCTGCCCCAAGGCGGACAGTCATAAGGTGGCGGCCTTTGTTTAGTACGCCTTCCTTGTCCCAGTTGGCTTTGTATATGGCTATAAAGTCTGTAGGCTCGTCTTTGTGGTAGCACACAGCTATTGCGCTCATTGCGCCGTTTCTGGCTTCCAGCGGCTTTTCTATTATGGCTTCTATTTCACCGGCAGCAATACGGTCCAGCTCGTAATCATCGAAGGCGGTAAAGCCGTAGTTCATTAATCTTTCTTCTACCCAGGCGTTAAGCTCTGTAATAAACAGGCCTGCGGAAGAGTAGGCCGCCATAAGTGGTATAAGGACAATAATAAGTGCCTCCCCGGCCCATATTGCAGCCACCACCAGCGGGTTAAGCTCTGTATCATTGATTGTAAAAAGCACATTTTGGTTGAAGCCCCTAAGGAGATACATAAAGCCAGGGCCGTGGGACATCATTGCCCGTGTTTCGGAAAAGGCTGCCCCTATATTTGTGATGCCCCATGGTGCTGCAAGAAAACCTTCTGTATAGTCTAAGTACATAAACATTGCGGCAAACCACATATACCACATTGCGTATAAAACAATGGCCATGCCTATAGCAATCAACACCAGCGACATGGCATTGTTGGTTATTTTGGTAAACCTTTTTATAAGCCATGCTACTATGGCAAGGGCCGCACCCATCACAAATGCTGCGATTACATTGGCCCATACATCATAGACCCTGGTTTGGAAAATTACATAAAAAAAGCTTAGTAACACCCCAAGTGGTGTAAACACTACAAAGAGAATAACTAGCCCAAGTAGATTACTCCGTTGCTCTGCTTCATTCATATTTCCAGCTCCTTATATCCATCCTTATGTCCATTGAAGACTGTGTGATATTACATTATCGCACAGGGATTTACAAGATGCGCGGTATTACAAAGCACTTAAAAAAAGCTTATATTTGGCTGTTGTAACGCATTTGTAATGATTTGATACTTTGAGCGAAAGCGATATAATGAAAGGGCATTTTAAAACTCTACTGGGAGGAATAACATCCCATGATATATCTAAACCCATCAGACCCAATTGCAAAGATAGGCTTCTCCAACCGGGCCTACAATATACTGCGAAGAAACGAAATAAATACCATTGCGGACCTGCTGGCCTGTGACCGGGGCAGCCTGCCAAATATCCGCAGCATGGGCGCTAAAACCGTTGAAGAAATAAACGCTGTAATAGACTCCCTCATACACGAGACGGGGGATTTTAGGCTACATAACATAGACGAAAGCAAAGGGGATATAGGCTCCGAGGCAGAAATTGCCGAGGAGCCCATTCCCCTTTTTCGTGATGAAAATGGTGTGCTGATGGAGGATGTATTAATAGCAGACATGAACCTCTCCAACAGAAGCTGCAACGCCTTAGAAAAAGCGGGATATAAATTTGCGTCCCAGTTGATTGGCATGGATAAAAACGCCCTGCTTGCAATAAATAAGCTTGGCGGCAACAGTGCAAATGAGGTCTTGCTTCAAGTAAAAAATCTTAACTTTGAAAAGGCAAACACCAACATACCAGCCACTGCGGAAAATGAACACTGTATGGCATTTGTTGCAGAAATTTCGAAGATTATCCCAATACACGGCGGGAAATTGTACAGCCACGCCCTGCCAATATTTATACAAGCACAAGAGGACGGCCGCCCAGCGCAAATGAAAGAGCTGCTAGGGGTTGCTTACCTGCGCGATGCCATAAAGGAAGAGATCCTGCGGCTGGTATCTGGTACAAGCTTTGGCGTAAACCTTAGTGAAATCATAGCCAGCTTCCCAGGAAGCCTAGTGCCCGGCAGCGTCATGACAACGATATTAGAAGAAATGGAGCAAGATAACCGCATAGAAATAGGGGACAGAATCCAACCCCGTAGGATGACCATATACCAATACGCCCAAACCATCCCAGATGATATAGCCATTCCCCCTGAAAATCGGCCCAAGGCGGCGAGGATTTTTGGCGCAAGCCAAGGAAGTGCCGCCGACGCGGGCCAAGAAGGCCCGCTAGAAGGTACTGACGCGGGATTGCGGCAAAAAGACCGCTGCATTGGGCCGGTTTTCAGGGGGAATGGCTATAAACACCGGGACCGGGATATATTCCTAAAACGCCTTAAAGGCCAGACCCTTGAAGAGATAGGCAGCCAATACGGCATTACAAGGGAGCGCGTCCGCCAGATTATTGTAAAACTGGTAAGTAAAAAACCCTCTGCCTTTGCCGAAGACAAATATATTGGCATATTCAGCAAGTATGATTTTTCCCAAAAAGACTTTGCCCTAGCCTTTGGTGAAGATGAAGGGGTATACTTGTACCTGATGACTGTATGCGAAAAAGGTACATTGCCCCCTGAAGATATGCTGTCCGATGACTCTTTCCCCATAGAAATAAGGCAAAAGGCGGAGAAGGTAATCTATAAAAACTATATTTCTGTAGGCGGTGAAAGGGTTCACAAAAGCAGGGTAGCTTTTACTGATTATGTGCTGCGGACATATTTCCGCAATGAAGCCACCCTGGAAGAGTTTATGGGGATATACAATATGCTTATAGATGATTTGGGCCTTGCGGATGATGAATCCCTGGCAATAAACCAGCGCTATTATGAAAACAGGCTTGGCGACCTTAGAATATGCCTATGGAAACAAGGCCGCAGGCTTAGATATTATGACATGGAGAGTTATGACTTTATGGAGCTTTGGCAGGTGCTTGCCCTTGACCAGCACCAAGATATTGAATATTCGGCCCTAAAATTTTTTAGAGATTACCCAGACATTATGAAGCGGTACGACATCCGCGACGAGTATGAACTGCACAATTTACTTAAAAAATTATGCGCCAAGCTGGGGCAAGAAGGCATAAACTTTGGCCGTATGCCAATGATTGCCTTCGGCAATGCCAACCGTGACGCCCAGATAATGGACATGCTTATAAACATTGCCCCAGTGACAGTAAACGGCTTTGCCCAAGCCTACAGCAATGAATATGGTGTGCAACCCGGTACATTTACGGGTACTTTTTTGAAAAACTTCAATGTGTACTTCTATGATGGTATGTATGATATCTCGCGCCTGCCACTTGCACCGGCACAGTTTGGCCAGATGGCGGCTGTACTTACCCAGGATTACTATGAAATAAATGAAATTGCCCGCATCTACCAGCGGGAGTTTCCTGGGGCAGATGTTGAAAATATTAACCCATACACCATAAAGACCCTTGGTTTTAATGTTTATTCATCATATGCTGTTAAAAATACTTATCTAAACGCCGCAGAATATTTTAAGGACTTGCTTACCAAAGATGACCTTATAGATACCCGCGGCTTCCCGCCTGGTATTACAGCAAAGGGCTCCTATTCCGCAGTCCTTAGCGCGCTAAAAAGCACATACGAACTTATCGAGCATGAGCCATTCTGCTATATCAACATCCGCAGGCTGGGCAGTGCTGGCATTACAGTCAAGCATATTGAGTCATATGTAAATGCAGTTGCAGAAGAGGTCATGGATGGTGAATTTTTTACAATTAGGTCTTTGTATAAAGGCGGATTTTCTCACGAACTGGATGAGGTGGGTTTTGGTGAGGTTTTCTACGGGTCATTGCTGTCGGTAGATGCTGGCTTTGCCTACCTGCGGATGGGTGGTACAAAGTTGTTCCGCCGGGGAAGCAGCAGCCTGTCCCTTAAAGAATTTTTAGAGTTTATCATTGATAGGGAAGTCTCAATGGATATATATGACCTGCTGGAGATGCTGGCACAAGACTATGGCCTAACCATGGAAAGGCATAAAATCATAGAAGCCGTAAAAAGCAGCCCAATGCATTATGATTCCATATCAGAAAAAATTTATATAGATTATGACACATATTTTGAGGAGGTTTAAGTATGAATTTATTATCCCAAGGCCTGCTGTCCGGGGCTGTAGTGCAGACCAACCTTTCCCGCAAGCTAACCCTGGATGGCATCACCCAGGCCTACCCTGTATACAAGGTGCGCCTAGACCAGCTTTATTACAACGACCAAAACGACCGCATTTCCACATGGATAAGCGAGTATAGAAGCGAACATGGGGCCCTGGATGTAACCAGCCGGGAGGTTTTTAACGCGGTAATCGAAGGCTTTATAGTAAAAAGCAACCCGGAAGCAATCCGCAAAACCCAAGCCAATATAGAGCTGGTGGACCAGCGGGAGCCTGGGGTTGTACTTGCCGACGGGCGTATAATAGACGGCAACCGCCGGTATGCCTGCCTGCGCAGGCTTGCCCAGAAGAACGACAGGTTTAATTATTTTGAGACCATCATTCTTGACAGGAATATAGAAAGCAGTGCCAAGCAGATAAAAATGCTGGAGCTTTCTGTACAGCATGGGGAAGAAAGCAAGGTTGATTACAACCCCATTGACCGGCTGGTGGGTGTGTACAACGATATCATCGACACCAAGCTGCTTTCTGCCGCAGAGTATGCCCGCAGCGCCAATGAATCCGCCGCCGACGTAAATAAGCGGATAGAAATTGCCGGCTTGCTTGTGGAATTTTTGGAGTTTATAAACGCGCCGCTGCAATTTCATGTAGCGCGGGATATGCAGGTTTTTAGCTCCATTGAAGCATTGGCAATTCTCCTTAAAAAATGCCGTACCAGTGATGAAGCAGAGGATGTAAAGATAAGCGTGTTTACCAATATCCTTATGCGCAGCGAAGGGGATATGCGCACCTATGTACGCAGCCTGCGGCGGATTATAGGCTCTGAATATCAGGACGGGTTTATAGAAGAGCAGAAGGAGATTGCCGCAAAGGTTATTGAAATGCTGCCCGAGAAGGTGAATGACCGGGTGATACGTGATGTGGTGCGGGCCGACGATGAAATTGTGCGGGAGCTTGGCAGTTCCTTAGACAAAGTTTTAATGAAGGTTAACAAAACCGAAACCCGTAACCGCCCCCTGCAGCATATCGAAAAGGCTACTGATTTTTTAGAAAGTATTGATTTGAATATTATGAGAAAGCTGAACGAAAGCGACCTTATGCGCATAGAGCGGCAGCTAAAGCGGCTGGATAATGCAGTGCAGGAGATACGGGCAGAGCTGGGGCATGGTGTCAATGGCTGAGTGGGTGCTGGGTTATAACGGCGGCAGCATGGCAGCCGGGAACCAACCGGTTGATAGTCACCAGCATTCTCTTCGTCATCCCGGCCTTGAGCCGGGATCTCATCCTCTTGAGTCAATGCTTATACCTTATGGGCAAGTCAATGAGATCCCGGGGCAAGCCCGGGATGACGATGATAGTGAAAATGGCTATGCTAATTTTCGTAGGGGCGGCAACCTGCCGCCCGCAGAAGGCATATACTTGCAAATACCAACCGCAGAAACCAACGTATTCACAGCAAGCCCATTCTACAAACTATCCCTAAAACGCTATATCCACAAAATAAAAGAATCCACAATCCACTTCAAACCCACCCTAACCTACCTAGACTACAAGCGCATAATAACCCTATGCGGAAAAGAAGCCGCAAAACGTAACATAACCCTGCATATAGACCCCACCCTAACCAATCACATAACCCAAAAAGAGATACATTTGGAAACCCGCTCCCGCCTAGGCATAGAGATAAAAAACCAAGAAGAAAAACTCCACCCCCGGTTCCAAAACTACCGCACCACAGTAGACCAGGCAATGGCCCGCAAGCTAAGGCCAAAACAAATGTGGGACTCATTCTTCATGACAGCAATGCAAAAATCCGGTAACTTTTCCGTCCCCGGGTCTGGCAAAACCGCCTCTGTACTGGGCATGTACGCATACTTAAAAGCCAAGGGCCTAATCCGGCGCATAGTTGTAATATGCCCCAAAAATGCCTTCGGTTCCTGGATAGACGAGTTTAATATTTGCCTAAGCACAACAGAGCCCCTAAACTGCTTTAACATAGCAGCATACAAAACCCCCGCAGCAAAGAAGCGCGGTATCCGCCTAGAGTCTGGCAGCTCCAATCTTCTTTTGTTCAACTTTGAAACAGCAGGCACATACCAGGAAGACATAGCAACCCTGGTTGACGGCCATACCCTGCTGGTATTTGACGAAGTCCACAAAGTCAAAAGAATTGACGGGATACACGCAGCCGGGGCAATAGAAATCGCAAGCAAGGCCCAATATATTGTGGCCATGACAGGCACACCCATCCCCAATTCATATTCGGATATCTATAACTTCCTGCACATACTGTTCCCAAGCGAGTACAAAGAATTCTTTGACTTTAGCCCTGGGTTGCTGCGTAACCCTTCCCCGGCAGAAATGACCGCAATAAACCAAAAGCTACAGCCTTTCTTCTGCCGCACAACCAAGAAAGAACTGGGTGTGCCAGCGGCCAACCAAGACAGCATAATATATGTAGACGCAAGCCATACAGAAAACAGGCTGCTTAAAATCCTAAAAATGCGGTACCGTAAAAACCGGCTGGCCCTTATGCTCCGCATTCTTCAACTGGAAAGCAACCCAAGGTTACTGTTGCAATCCCTGGATTTAAATGACTTTAGGTATCTGATAGACGATGAAATGGAAGCCCATGAAATAGACGTAGCCGACTACAGCAGCGAGGTTGCGGCCCTAATTTCTTCTTGCGAAGAAACCACTAAGTTCCGCACATGTGTTAATATAGCGGCAGATTTAGTAAGACAGGATAAGCCTGTGGTTGTGTGGTGTATTTTTATAAGCTCAATTGATGCTTTGGCCAAAGCCTTAAAAGCCCAGGGTATAACCGCAAAGTGCATATATGGTGAAGTAGCCCTGGAAGATAGGCAGCAGATACTGGCTGATTTTAAAGCCAGCCGCTTCCAAGTGCTTATTACCAACCCTCACACCCTTGCAGAGTCTGTGTCCCTTCACAGTGTATGCCATGATGCTGTATATTTTGAATACAGCTACAACCTTGTACACCTGCTGCAATCCAAAGACAGGATACACCGCCTTGGGCTGGCAGATAACCAATACACCCAGTATTATTACATGCAAGCCGGTTATGTAACAGAAGACGGGCCATGGTCCATGAATGGTGTAATATATGACCGGCTTATGGGAAAAGAACAAATTATGCTGGACGCAATAGACAGCAATATCCTTGAAGCAATGCCTACAAGTGACGAGGATTTGGATATGATTTTTGCAAAATTATAAAAAGACGAGAAAGGAATAACCATGCGCTATATAGAAGACCTGCGAGAAAATGAACACATCATTGAGCATTACCTATGCAAGCAAAAGCAAAACCTAAAAACCCGCTCTGGCAAGACATACCTATCCCTTAGGCTGATGGATAAAACCGGCACAATTGACGCCAAAGTGTGGGAGATGAACAACGACATCCAAAGCTTTGAAGAAGGGGATATGGTAAAAATAGACGGCAATATTGTCACCTTCCAAAACGAGCTGCAGTTAAAAGTGAATAAGCTGCGTCGCAGCAGGGAAGGGGAATATACTGCCGGTAATTATATCCCCATGACAGACAAGGACATAGATGTCTTGTACGGCCAGGTGCAAGATATTATAAAATCCATATCCCACCCCCACATACGCCAGCTGTTGGAAAATATTTTGGTAAACGATAAAGAGCAGGCCGAGGCGTTTAAAACCCGCTCTGCCGCAAAGCAAATGCACCACGCCTACATGGGCGGGCTTTTGGAACATACCCTGTCTGTGGCCCAGATATGCGATTTTATGAGCAGCCGGTATAAGCACCTTAACCGGGATTTGCTAATGGCCAGCGCATTATTGCATGACATAGGCAAGATTTACGAATTATCCGAGATGCCCATAAACGACTATACAGACGATGGCCAAATGC
>Ga0131853_10012290_pt1 | contig 15684 bp, 6 predicted proteins | sample TergutLab28metaG_FD_92764 | JGI IMG/M metagenome (GOLD analysis project Ga0131853, IMG submission 92764) | Labiotermes labralis P1 segment gut microbial communities from Petit-Saut dam, French Guiana - Lab288 P1 (version 2) (version 2) | ecosystem: Host-associated > Arthropoda: Insects >...
TAGAAAGCTCGAAACATGTAGAGAGTGAATGACGACTACCCATGAAAATAAAGGATAGTCTACAAGTGACATCGTGTTGGTTATTTTAAAGAATTACAATGATGCACGGAACAATGAATGTACTAGAGAAGAGTATTACATTGCCTGGTAAATTGGCCCACAGTGTGATTTTCAGCTTGAAGTGGACACTCGTTAGAATGAAAATGCTTATGCTTTACCATCCTCGCCTGAGTCCAGAAGATGGGTTAGCATGTTCATCTGAAATCAACATTCAGTAAAGGTCAGTGATTTGCAGCTGCTCTTGCTTAGAAATAATTAGCGCGATTTGGCATAGGTGAGCTTGTTAGACATTATGCGTGTATTGTAGGCATACATTTTTTTAAACATTACGGCCACTGGCTGTTGTTGAGGCTTTGCTGCAGTAATAAGTGGTCTTTTGACGAAACACGAACATATATTTAGCTTTCTCAGCATCTGTTTCGTGACCAATTTCTTTACTGTCGATTAATAAAGGCTGTGTTTTTTTTTCCCCCATATGGTCTCCATACTTTCGGTCAGTAAACTAACGTCATTGACGTAGATCAGAAGGTGATGTTTACCATTCAATTTCAGTGCCTCCTGCTTTGCTTGGACAGCCCTGATGACATGTTCTAAATCACAGCATTAAATGAGTGTCGATAAAGCATCTCCTTGTTTCAGAACAGCCTTAACGGGAAACGTGTGACACAAATGTTTGCCTCTCCTGGCTTTACCATGGTCTCATTTAAACATATTTTTATTGAAGTAACTCGTTTCCTGGCAGGGTATTTGTTATTCTGGGATGTAATACTACGGTCCAGGGTGTTTGGGTTTCGACGTTTTGAGACATCATAGTGGTCTCACGTGCAAGGTTCTGAGCTCTACTACTGTTGTGGGGATACCAATCTCATTAATACAAAACATATTCATCTTAACCGAATCCTAGACTTCTTGAAATCTGTAATTAGCTGATGTACTACCTTATTGTTTATCCATTTTTTCTAAAGTATTTGAGGCCCACAGAGCAGAACTGTATGATCAGCAATTGATGTATTCTTCGAAATCCACACTGATGATCCCGAACAATTTTCTATAATGGAGTTAACCTTGGCAGCAGGATGTTGAATAAAATTTTGTATGTAAGGTTATAGCAGTTACATGCTTCGATAATTAATACCGTCTGTTTTGCTTCCGTTATAAGTAGGTACATTGAGTCCTGCTACTGTATAGATATTTCTTTCTTACTCAAAACCTAATTAACAAGTGTACCTGCCTCAGAACCTATTCTTCTACCGTCTGCATGAATCATTTCTCCTGGAATGTGATCACTGATGATCTGGGCGAGTACCCTTTCAACTTTTCATTAGCTGTCTTCACTGCTAGGTTTATGTACTTGTGGCCCAGCCGTATGCATTTCAGTCGGCGCAAGTTCATGCAGGCCTTTGTGCATTGAGCAACTGTCAGAAATTATTATTCTGCCTATTGAAAGCACTGTGGGAAATTTATAAGCATGTCACCCTTCTTTGCCTTTACTAAGTTGGTAGCCGTTTTGTAATTCATTTATTCCTCTATACAAGTCTGTAATATTCATGCACTTACTGTTGGCTTCAAGCTCAGTAAGTCTGCCTTTCAGATAGGACTATTCCCTCTTTTGTTTCTGAATTGTCCCCTAGTTGCGCGTTTCGCATCGTTCGGATTGTCTACTTTAATTTGTCTCTGACCTGTGTATCCGTACAGTTTGACCCACGTAACATTCATCTACCCATGTGTTTGCGTAGAGCTGCGGTGAGCTCTTCTGCCTTAACAGTGCGGCACGTGATCTGTTTTAGCAACACGAAACACAATCATACGAAATTCTACGAATCATTATTTTACTCGTATTCGTGCAAAGGTGGTGTTCATAAATTACTGAGTATTGTTTGCAATACACCGTCGCTGCTTGTAGGTTTAGGACCCGAGAAGTAAAGTAGTGGCTGAACGTAAGTGCTTGACAACACAGCATGTATCTGGAAGTGCTTCTGTCTCATTCCTATTGATGTATGTCAGGTTCTTCGACAAGAATTTGTCTCTCGATTCCAAGACTAAGAAAACATGAGGCCACTTCCAGCATTTCCTCATCGCTGTATGATGTAATAGTCGAAACTGTTGAGATGAATTCAGCAAGAGGTTACAGATTTACAGTGCGATGAAAATTTAAAAGTAAATTTCATAATGACACTTCTTGACTATGTAAATTCTGTTTATTTATTAATAAATTTCCAATGCTCAATATCCATGCATTACATATAATAAACCGTTTTCCAGTGCTTGTATTTTAGAACAGTTCTTTTCACAGACGAATACCGTGGAGAATCCATACAGAAATCTACTCGGCGGTGAAAAATTAAGAGAGCTTTGTTGGTTTTGCAAATTCTCAAAGTATCCCCAGGTATTAACATTTAGTGACAAATAAGCAGTGTCAGTTTTCCAAGTGAAGCCACCCCCCCCCCCCCCAACTCGCGTTGAACCCAGGTGAACAGTGAATTGACAAGTGCAAGAGAAAGGACGGATGTAACACAAGCAAAATTACTTTTATGTGCTCAGTTTATTTTACTCAGGGCTGATTATCAAAGAGACGATCTGGTTAAGATTCATTTCAAATTTTGTACGATTAATTCCAAATTTTAAGGGTTAATTTCTTATTTAACCGCCCCATTGTCTGTTCTCACCACTGACGAGAGGGTATTATCATTAATGATACGCAAGTAAAAAAATTGTTAATATATTTTTATCCTGCAGATTTTTTTTCTCTTGATTTGACCATCGTGTTCAATAGGTCGCACACCACTGACCTAGACTCTCTTTAGCTGAACATCTGATATTCTGTTATTTTCCCATGCGCCGCTTATGTACCTCCTACCGCCTGAATTCCGAAGTAGCAAACCTATTCGAGATTTTAAGCTGATAATCTTCTCTTTCACCGCATTTAGCTTCTTGAGATTGAGACACTTCATATGAAACTTACGTCCTGCCCTTTACATACTGACCATTCTCTCCCCTGCGTTTTTTGAACCACCGTATAGTGACCAGTATCACGGTGAGACCCGCGAAATATCGGGCATCAAGTATACTTGAATGCCATCTCCTGTTTATCGTTACATGATCAGTGTAATAATGAGTCCATCAGAATAGTTCCAGGTAAATTTATGAATTTATGGGTGTGGGGACATTGTGCCCTTAGTAACCAGATGTTTGATACACATAGTTCACTAACACCATTACCGTTACTGTTTTTATATAAAATCTTATTCCCAGTTGTCGGTTTGAAAATGTCCGCTGTCCCCAGTGTGGCATTAAAATCTCGTAACAGTTTTCGTAAGGTAAAGTAATGGTACTCTGTTTTCGGCATTTACAGAACATACAGTATTGTAATGTTTAGACCTCACTCACTCAAAATTGTGCTTACAGAATGATGGATATCATTTTGAATAGTAATAAGAGTATGATAACTGAAAGTTTACGTTCTTTGATATTTTCAACGCAACCAGACTGATTTTCTTCGTTCTTTGGTGTTGTAGCATTACTGCGTACATATAACGTAATATTATGACGCGTTCGCGTAATGTTTATACCTCCCAGGCTAGTAGTATAACCTCCTGAGACACTTTGATTTTAAGAGCCTGCTTTGATGGCGGTGTAATGTCACCGGCAAAAGCAGAACATGCTTAATATTTTTGTTCGACTTTAATCAAATTTGAAATGTCTGGACAGATTGTTATTTAAGTCCCCAGTAGCAAATGACAGTCCTTCGAGCGTGAGCCGCGCTCATACATGTGGACGGACGGACGGACAGACATGACGTGGATAATATACACTTGTGAATATGCGGACGCACCAAAATTTCATTTTTTTTTTTCGTGGTATTGCCTGACACATTTTTTTCTCTCTCCCCCCCCCCCTGTTTACGCAGAAGGTTTCGTGTTGATGTCGGACACATTTGTGCAATTGGCGGGACAGTTTTCTTTTTGAGGTCTTTGCTTCTGGGTTGTTTCCCAGCATATGTTGGTAAGGTGACAGCTTTAAAGATGGGAGAGAAACGCCGGCAAACTACTACCAACATACGATGAGACAACCCAGGCTAGTGAAGCCTGAAACTGTGTACAACTTTGTGTGTGTGTGTGTGTACAGCACATTTGAGTTTGCAAAGTTTTAAGTTACAGCGATAATCCGGAATATGTTGATGCAGTATTTTTTAACTCGAAATAACCCATAAAATAACATCGCAAAGTTTTGCACATCTTATGCAGAACAGCTTATATAACATTAGATGGTATGATTTGTAAGTGATGGTTTGGAAACCATGTGGAAGGTCACGGCCAAGGTTGAGGCATTATCCCGCAATGTGCTACAAGTAAGTGACTGAAGAAATCATAGTGTCCAGGCTGGGAGTCGAACTGTGGAGCTCCTAAATACAAGTCAGACGCTTTACTGATTGAGCCGCTTTCCACGGTAACGAGGCGTGTAGGAGGCAAAAGATTGTCATTCTCATGTCTCACCCAAACGCATGTAGCGATCAGCTCTATGCTCCCGCGAGCAACGTAACTACCGGTTTTATGCGGTAATCGTCGCCTGGCAACGGCTGAGTGAGATCTGGCTGCATCGATCCACCAGACGCCGTCACAACACTGCGTAGTACTACGCCACAAGATGGCGCCCATTCACAGCCGTGCCCAGACGTACACTCGGACCACCTCGTTTCGTCCGTACATACAAAACGGCGTTTGTGCGTAATCGGCCTTCAAGTTAGAACGTTTCAAGTATAGAGGTGGTGGTTGTTTAGTTGATTATACAGCAGACGTGATACCCATAATCGTCATGTATATTTTTTGGGGGGTCAAAGATTTGTCACATCAAAATGTGTTTGAAACGAAAGCTGTGTTTCTATCAGCTCCTTACGTCATCTTATGTACCAGTTTTAAGATCGTCTTCAAAATGGAAGTTGGATATGAGTTTCCTGTTGGATTGCTGTCTCGCTGAATGGAACTGCGCACCACTGCTGCTGGAGTAGCCACAATAGCAAATTTCGTCTACATTCTAGTACATTGAAGATATATCTGGTGGATGAATACATACTTGGCCTCTCGCCCATTGAGGTACTGTACATAATATTTAGGATGTGAGGTCTGGATGCTGAGGAGGATATTTTGAGGTAAGAGTGAGGAGGTGACGTGACAGGAAATGGAAAAATTGTATAATGTGGGGTTTTATAATTTGTGATCATTACCAAATATTATTAGGGTAATAAAATCAAGTAGGGTGTATGGGAGGGCATGTAACATGCTTGAGAAAGACGGGAAGTGAATAAAACGGGTGTGGCCACAACGTGGCTCTCGCTTGCTGTATTATGCAGGTAGTGAGAAGTGCTGCTACCATACGTGGGACTTAAATAAAAATATGGCTGTTGCCTGCATTGTTTCCTAAAGTGTGGCTCCCAAAGCTCGTCTGGCTTAATACCACTGGTATAGTGTTTGTCGGGAAACCTGAGCGGTATAAGCCACTCGGAATCCGTAGTTGTAAGTTGGAGGATATTAGTAAAGGTGTGTGTGTGTGTGTGTGTGTGTGTGTGTATGTATGCATGCATTTGTACGTGTGTTGTATCTTCATACATGCATGCAGATGGTAGGAGGGTGTGGGTGTCATTCATCAGGCTTTGGATAGGGTACATTGATGTCTTGTTGTTAAGTACTACTACTACTACTACTACATGGCTCTACAGCCCTTGTAGGACCTTGGCCTCCTTCACGACCATCTTCCAGTCGTCTCTTCTGTGTGCACGTATCCTTCAGTTTGTGACACCCATCCTCCTCAGGTCCTAGAACGTTCCATGTAGCCATCCATATTTCATTCCTTAACCCTTTCCCTCGTCCGTGTCGCTCCAGAAGATCAGACCAGTTTTTGCCTCTATTAGGTTCCTGAACAATGCTGTTTTTTCTGGGGTGAGGTTGTTAGCCTCACGCCCAACTCCCAACCTGGAGGACCAGGGTGTCTCTCTTTGTCTGGGCTCTACCCTTCTACCTGTCCGGCATGGGAGGCCCTACCATAGCTACGCTACCGCCGGCATAGCTCTTCGGGTCACAGAGTCACACAAGCCCCCCCCCCCCCACCACTACAAGGTGGAGACACCTTCGGGGGAGCTTGTTGTTAAGACGGAAATGGATTGTCGGGTTGCGTAAGGTGCGGACTGTGGCGTAGCTTGTTCCACTTGTGCAGCAAGGTACAGAACTGAAATTACCCCCGAAACACGACGACGTGGAAACGTAGAGAGGGGGTGAAAATAATGATCCACATAGTTGTAAACCACAGATAAGTGACCACATTTACAAACTTCCCCTCAGCGTCAAACGAACGAACCAGCCACCTAGCTAGCCAGCCAACGAACTAACGAACGAACCAACCAGCCACGCAACTGTGCGTCCAGCCATTAACGTGGTCGAGGCATTCTTTGCTGTGATACCCGAAGTTTATTAACACACTCATAATGCCGTCCTGTGGACCATATTCTGAAGTAGTGACAATGCCCGCTTTCAAAACATGTTTTAATATGATCCTTTAATCTCTTCTAGTTATCACAAATGGCCTAAACCATCATTATTTACCGCATGCAGTTACGTCCTGCGCCGAGCGTGGTAGGTGCCCCGCCTGTGTCACCAACCAACAAACCGAACGTTTTCTGAAAAGTATAGATTAATCCTTTAGACACTGACATTAACCTGAATTACATATATTTAATTCTTACCAGGCAGTAAACACTCCGTATCAGTTATAAAACCAATGAGATAATGTTGTGTAGGAAAATTATCGCTGTTTGTTGTGAAATCCATACAAGACACGATCGGTGGGCAGAACGTAGAATGTCGAGTGCCAAACCTGGTGGCACATAATGTAACTTCTGGTCCTTAAAGTTTTAAAGTCTCAGAATTGAGCTATAATGGCGATGCTCATGAAGGATACTGTCTTCTGGGATGTGATACTGTTTAGTCTGGTAGGTTACCGACGTTTCGAAAGATCCTACCTTATCGTCCAATTTTATATTGGAATAGTTAAGGCTATGGACGCTTGCGAAACGCCGGAAAATTTCTGCCAGAATACACGGCAAGTTGCAGATGGAATTATCTTTAGAGCGGTGCTTTTGCCTTGTAGACCATCAGTCAGGCCAGATAAACCTCTAAAAAGCTGTGTCTTTGTGGTTTACTTATCGACACTGTCATTAGCTCGGACTACAGCTGTAGCTTAGAATTATGGGATGGTTGTACGTTGAAGTGAAGGACCTGAGAAGAAGCGACCATGGCTTAACTAGAGGTGCTGTTTCGGTATTTGCCTGCACGGACTGAGGGATACCGTGAACAACTGTATTTGGTGATCGACTTTCCGGGCCGATAATTGATTCTGAGAGCTCCCGCAGTGGGAGCAGGAGTGCTGTCCTCTTGACCGCAATGTTCGGTGAATAGGAAATCGCGATGTGTAAGATTGATATGTGAGTTCGGTCGCCGTAAGCGGTTTTGTTTATTACTGTCACGACCTTACGCATACCGGCCTTGAGGTCCAGCCAGCCTTCCATACAACGAATAGGCACAGAAGTTCCTTTGGGTATAAGCCGGTCGGAATTGGAAGGTGACCGTCAACGATCATCTGTTGCCGAGACTAGCACTGCGTGAAACTTCATTTCTTTGTGCCATGTACGCCTTGACGGCGATGTTCTTGGGGTGATGCCTGTAGTGCCGTCCGTGGGGTACGAGCCTCAGAGTGTGTCTCCGGGTCAACTAGGTGATCTGCAATTCCGAGCAGTCAGGAGGTCAAGTCGGGTGATTGAAGCAGCACGGTGGCTGCAAACTTCTCTACGCCCCCAGTGCTGTAGGCCCGATAGCTTTCGACACAAAACGTCGTAAAACTGTGCTTCTCTATCTCAACTCATCTTTATCCCATTAAGACACTGTGGTTGGTTTACGTGCCACCAGCATTAACATGAAAAAACTGTATTTTTTGTGTTTGTATATCTCAGCAAATTCTCAGTCGGTATCGAAATTCCACGTTGCACTTCACGCTTCTCTTGCAGCCCACCCAGTGCTAACGCCAGAATTTTGCCCGAATGTTTTGAAGACACTGCTCAAGAGTTTTCCTGTGCTGTATAACTCAAAAATTCATCCTCCCATCACTTCCTCTACCTTGTTTCGGACTTAACCTTGACCAGAAGGAGGACCTGATATGGCCTGGGATTTTTCGCCTTTTCTCACCTTCCACTTCTCCGACCAGTTTCTGTGACTTCAGAGGGTTAATCTCAGTTTGTTTACTTTAAGGTACGTTGAAATCAAACAGTGTATGAAATGCAGTTCGTCACCATAAGTACAACAGCTCGCCACGGAGCATTATCGTAACTAAAGCAGGTATTTGGAGGCTACGAAGCATAGGTGACGATTCAAGGGGGCTAGATGAAGCCAAACAATTATTAAAATGTTCAGAAACGAAAAACTGTAATGAAGAACTGGTTATAATGAACGAGAAACTGATAAAATTATTGGAGATTAAGGGAAAGCGGCAGTTTGGGTAGTATGAGTAGTAAAGTGAGGGGGTGGACCGATGTACATTCAAGTCCCGTTATAGCGCCAGTGTTGGCTTACCGCAGTTTGTGGCGGCAAATCGAAATGCTGCAAGATTCGAAAAGAAAGTTTTTGCTGAAATCCTAGGAAGTATTTTAACAGTCGACAAACATTTAATTTCAGTCGATCAGAAGTGAAAAAGCATTAGTAGAAACCATAGAAGTTACTCCTACCGTACGCAGTACCCTACTCAAAGTACAGTTCGACAGTTTATACTGTACCTTCTATAAGCGGGAACAGTATCACGCTGTGTCAGTGTTGCTTAGTGTTTTGTGAAATGTTTGTTTTTTGGTATCCAAGTTAACGCCTGGTTTTCTGAACCATGGGAGAACAGTTGGAAATACGATGACACCGATCTTCCCTGGGACACTCTCATGGACTTAAACGTTCTTACAGACCGATTAAAACCTCGTCAAGAAATTTACCTGCCCAGTACGGTCAGTGCAGACAGTGAATGTACGGAAACAGGGTGATGCTTTGGACATTGTTTAATGCTTATGGGCACATTTGTATCACCAAAGTCTTCGACAAAAAGCGGGTACTAGGGTTGGCGATCTACCAGAGGATTTCCAGTGTTAATGTAATAGGGAGTTTCTGTTCACAGACTTCCATGGGCGCTCACTGGGGGGTGGCGCCATATCGGGGTTCGGCTGTAAATGTGTTCATATTTAAGGGATAATTTATCTGCTCCGCAAGAGCCAGGTGTTAATGGGCACGTTTTCATGTAAGGTAACAAGGCAAGTAGTAATGTACATATAACGTAACATGGAGGCGCGCTTGTGTAACCATTATTGCAGTGGAAAGCAATGTGTATGACATATTCTGATTGTGTATCTCTAGGCTTGGGTATCCAGCATGCAATGCGCATTCGCTGTATTCTCATCTATGGCCTGTTTGGCTGTACAGTATTTTCCCACATAATCGTATGAACGGCTTAATTTTCGAAAAACAAAGGACTGAACATAAAATGTGTGTTTCGAGTTTCTCTACAAATTTTGTGTGAAACATTTCCCATTTTAACAATAAGTGGCCGAGACATTATAATAAACGTACATAGATCTTCATGTCAAGTACCCATTACTCATGTCAGATGTTAATGAAACTTGAATTTTCTGTACGGATTTTCGATAATACATAAATATCAAATTTCATGAAAATCCATCCAATGAGCCTAGTTCCATGATGACGGACGGACGGACATTTCGAAGCTAATAGTCGCCATTCGCAATTTTGCTAACGCGCTAAAAACATTAAATGAACGTCGAAGCTTTTACGATCACTACATGGAGCATTGCCTTAGTGGAGAAGCTGATAGTTGTACATTTAGCCACGTGATTGTCACACCTGTAATACCCAAAGGCACATTCTCTTGATTCTAAGCCATTTAAACTAATTTCACCCAAGAGTATATTTCCGTAACGTTAATTTGACATGCCCGCTTCACGAAGTGGGCGCTTCCCCAATATTTGTTTCCGAGCCTTCATGAATTTGCTTCCGTCCTCGTTTTGTCCCGTTCCTCTTGATCCCATTCGTTTAGCAGTCGAAAGTCGTAAAATATTTTTGTTCACGAATGCTTTCGAACTCTCGGGATATATTGAGTCGAGGTTCTGACGGCGGTGAAGATTTATTTTCTCGTCTTCTCAATTATGGCCCGTGTTATAAGTGGTTATCATCGTTTCGGACGAACATACTGCCTCCGTCTACAGTGCTAAAAACTGCATTTTATCTTAAGGCGACATGAAACTCGCAATATTGGGCCAGTTTTGTTGTCCAAGAAAAGAAGCCCGGGTCTTATAAAGGGACAAAATTACGATTAATCGTACTTTTCATGCAACGCATAATCGTGCTGGGGCACCAGATGGATCTGACTGGTCATCAGCAATCGCCAGGTACCTTATCTGCAGGCAGGGAACTGTATGTACTGATTGGAGGGCTCCATTGCGGCTGAAGGCCCCTGTCCCGAATAGTACCCGGGTTCTCCGATCGGAGAGGGCGTGGCCAAGGCACTGTGCTGACTGATGGTAGGGCTGTAGTTGTATCATTATTGTTTTTATAATGACAGCGGCTTGAATGTTACTACTTCGGTTATCCAAAACGTTTTAAAAGTGGTGGAGGGGCCTCCTCTCTCTTGGTCGCCAGTTCCAATCCCCCTAGTTCCCCGGTAACCACCACCTCCTAATTATAGTCATTCCGGGGTTCTGACATTGGCATGCAAGTAAGTGCATTTCAGGCTGTTCGAGTTGGCAAGGAATTCTACTTTGCTACTGCAACCCGAAAATCGGAGACACGGTGGCTCCCGCCTTGGCCGTGCGAAATTATTTGGAGGGAGCCACACTAGGGGCATGTATTCTGGGGTTATGGATTAATTTAATAAACCTAAGACGAGAATGCGACCTTTGTTCGGATGATGGTATTGTAAAATTTGGAACAAACCTGCAATCACTGTGTGTGAAACATGTATTTAGTATTTGGTTTGATGGTGATGACGTATTTAACCACGGAAATCATGTGAACTTTGTTATTAATATATAGGCCTATTTATGGCGAATGTAGCCATGCTGTCTTGGACTGGTTGTTAACCTGGATGGCATGTGGCAGGTTGGCAAGTGGGTCAATGGCTTGGAAATCTATATGGGAAAGAAACGGTCATGGTGTAATTTGGGGTGATATCCTGACAGCTGCTTGGAAAGACTGAGGAAGAACACGAAAATCATTAGCCACAATATTTGGGGTCCCGTCCGAGATTTTAACCTGGCACTTCGCGATTACGGATTGGAAACGTAAGTCGTCGTTTACAAAGGTGCGGATTGCTCGAAATTTTTCTCCTGCAGTCGCAACGTCTGTGCTTACGTCGCTCCAAAAAAGTTTCGTTGCGGCGTTGACAGATTTTTAGTTAAAAAAGGGTACAGTGAAACGTTTCTTGGTGCCGGATTAAATTTCTTAGGCGCTTTCGCAGCACTGCGAAGAGCGACTGTTAGCTTCGTCGATATCTGTCTGTCCGCGTGGAACAACTCAGCTACCACTGGACGGATACCCACGAAATATATTTCAAGACTGTTCGGAAATCTGTCGAGAAAATTCAAGTTTTATTGGCATCTGGGAAGAATAACGGGTACTTTACGTGAATACATATGTACATTATGATGTCTGGATTTTTCGTAAAATAAGAACAAATTTGTAGAGAAAATCAAAACACTATTTTATCTTCAAATTTTTCTTTGAAAATGTTTCCATTTATGAGATGATATTAAAAAAAAACCAATATGCATTGTTGCTTTCCACTGCAAAGGTGGTTACGCGAACGCGCCACATTGTTACGTCATACGTATATTGCCCATCTACACGTAGTTTTTTTCGCTGGTAGCTTGAGGGACCAGCAGCAGCAGCAATAGTAGTAGTAGTAGTAGTAGTAGTAGTAATATAAATGTGTTTAGCCTTATAAGCAATAACAAATTCTGATTCGACTATGAATTTGGCGTCCCAGTTATAGTCTTCAAAGCATCAAAGAATTATATCGGAACGGAAGTGTAATTTTAAATGAGACGCAGTTTGCATATTTGCGTTGGCGTACACGCTAGAATATAAATATTCAAGCTGCTGACAAAGCCAAGCATACAGTTGGAAGAACAGTACAGCGCACGTAGTGCTTCGTAAAAATCACCACGCCACGTTGCTTCTTTCGGGCAGAGACATTCGCATTCGCGCCCCGGAAGGGGCTGTACTTATCTTATGAATCAGCTGTTTTCTGTATACGTTCCTGGAGCCGTAATCGGCGGAAAGGAAGATCAGAGAATTTTGGATTCAGTTCCTCTTGTGTCACCATATTATCCCGTGGTGTCGGAAAACTAATGATTTTCCTGTCCAGGACGCCCGCCGTTTGTCCTAGAAATGGAAACTGGCCCCGATTCCGAGATTTCTCATGTAAAGAAAAACCATCTCGATGCACAACTTAGTCTTAGTATATTTCGTCAACCTCTACATGTTTCGGGAGTATCTAGGCCCATCATCAGGAGTACAACCGTATGTATACAACAGTTGGTACTTATTATTCTTTTTAGATTCCAGTCCAACCAGGTTAACAGACAGTCATCTAAAAAGAATAATAAGTACCAATTGTTGTATACAGACGGTTTACGCCTGATTAGGGCCTAGATACTCCCGAAACGTAGAGGTTGACGATATATATATATATATATATATATATATATATATACACTAAGAATAAGTTGTGCATCAAGTTGGTTGTTTTACAGGTTTATATCGAGTCGCACGGCCAACAAAACATAAAATCCAAGATTTCTGTTTCGGAATTTTGACTGGGGGAACAGGTCTTCAGTTCTAGGACGTTCCTTGTACGATGTATTTTGGACATAGCGGATGAAACTAACAGTGCTGACGGCGGTGAGAATCCAGATTATGGTTTTCTGGGATGTGACACCGAGTAGTGCGGTAGATACCTGTATTTGAGCGGAATCTGTTGTCTGCATCTTCAGACTATTACACTTTTACCTTTGCGATGGAGGGACAGGTTTCTCCAAAATTGAAATGCATGACTGCTAACTGCGTGGCGTCGTGTCCCAAATGATAATTTGCGTTTGCCCTGCCGTAGCAGTCTCCTGCCGCTCTGTCCACAGTTTGGGCGCTTGTATACGTAGTTATGACCTGTCGGATTCCACATAGACGAGGAATTATTTTAAGCTGTTGACGGAAGACTGTGCTGTATGCGTTGCCCATGGCACTCATGCAATCTGAATTACGAAGGAAAAGACAGGGAATGCTGAGTACACAGAACGAATTTGGCAGGTTTTCCATAGCGAGAAGTCACGTGTTTAGCACTGTAAGGGTTGTAAACAATTAGCCTCCTCTTTTTTTTTTTTACCTACTATATGCACGCAAGCCACTAGCCCCTTCCGGTTCAAGCACGTGAATGTGTCGTGACTCAGGGTTGCCAACACGAGAAGTATAACATAGACAAGCGGAAGCCAGTCGCTCGTTGTAAAAATAGTTTTCTTGGTATTTATGGCTCTCCTCACCCGCTCTGATATTGGCTTTCGAATAACAGTATACCAACGTAACGAACCGGGGTGGATTGGTAACACTGACAGGAGGCTCGTTTAAATTATATCGTTTCAGACCTCAATCCTATCGCAAGTGTTAACTTCACGCAGCAGAGCCTGACTTCAGAAACAAAGAGCTGCGCTGTGGCGGATGATAGTTTGTGCCGTTAATGTAGTACGGAGGGTTAATTAAAATGTCGAGAAGAATTCGTCATTGAACGCTGTCCTGAGCCTGTCTAATCAGTGCCCAATTTTCATAACGTACATTTTAATATTCATGGCACATTACTGCCAAGGGCTGTGCAGTGGCCTCTTCCATTGAGCTTTTATTTAAATGTGTAAAAAATAGGGAGGATAATGTGGACTGAACGTTCGGCTTGTGTTTGTATAAACCAAGATAACCCTCTAATTTTTACTGAGTAACGTCTTGGGAGAGGTACCGAGAAGGAACTCGGAGTAGAGTATTCAAACGAATTGTAAAGAAGTTTGTCTGGGATCGTCTGGCCCTGGGTGAAGACCATTGACGGGCTGTTGTGAACACGGTAATGCGCCTTACCTTGGGGCTTCATAAAACATCAGAAGCTTTATCGACTATTTGAACGACTGTTACCTGGTGAAGAAGTATTCTCCTTCAAGCAGTAAATGTGCGCAGTTTTCTTGTGACAGGGTTACTGTTTGCGGTGCTGCCTGTAGGTGCCCACAGGTCAGCTAGAGGTCAGGCTCTTCTCACAGTCTGCCATACATAATGCATCGCGGTCAGCGGGAACACTTACGTAACAATCGATATCAATTAAAATCGATGTCAGTGTCTAACTGGTGGCCTTTGGTAAATTGATTCTCTCGCCTCATCTACGGGCTGCAAGTTAATTGGCCTGGACGCCAGGAATTCGATTCTTGTCACGTTTCAGAAATATTCTAGGTTGTTGAGCTGCTGTCCAGTGGATTGCAGTGGTAAAACCGGCTTGATCATCAAGCTAACGTCTTTAGGGTGTAGGTTGAAAATTCTTGAGCTTATGTACAGTTTTATAAAAACGAAGTGGGGCGCCGTTGTTTCAATGCCCATGTTTGCATTACTGCAGTGATTGTGACGTCATAGCACTAGTTAGCACGGGCGACTTATTCGCGTGGAATCGTAGTCAGCATTCGTTTAGTGATGTTTACCACAACAACTCTGATTTATGCCTTGTTCTTCAGCTTTATCATGTTCCGTGACGTCACATTACTTGAGTGTAATTTTTTTTTGTGACTTTGTATGCCAGACTCGTGCGTGTGTAAGTAGGTATATCGTTCATTAACTGGACCTTTCCCGAAGATTCTGCCTTCTTGAATGTGACTCCGTTTAGTCTGCCAGCTAAGTAGCGTCACGTCCCAGAAGACTTTCATATTAATACTGACGTGAGAACGTCAAATCGCTCGCCTTCAGTTTGTATTCTTCCCCAACATTTGTTACCAGGACGAAATAAAGGAAATTATTTCAGGTGAGACATCCCCGTTGTATTGTAAAGAATCACAAAATGTATAGGTAAAATATAGTCAGACACAACTTGTTAAATGTTTTTATTACTAAGCTGTTCTCAACAGTTTCGGCCCTTCCACGGGCCATCTTCAGATTAATCACTTTTTTTTTGCAAGGCAAACCATACAATTAGCAATGCTATGTTATCGAGACATCTCGTGTAACATACATAAAACTGAACTAAAAATTGATCCCACTGTATAACAGTATTGAAATAATTTAGTGGAAATTAAAATGTTATTACATATAAAATTTAAAAGTGCAGGATATCACAATCACGGAGGGTGGTGGGGGTACCAAAATTAGGAAAATTATTTTCTATTTAGGTATGTTGTGGTTTCTTCATTGGTTCATTTCTCGTAGCGGCGTAATATTGGGTCTGTGGAAGATGATATAAAATGCAACGTCTTAATTAAGTTCTCATGTATTAAACAACGATATATATATATATATATATATA
>Ga0131853_10012292_pt1 | contig 15682 bp, 12 predicted proteins | sample TergutLab28metaG_FD_92764 | JGI IMG/M metagenome (GOLD analysis project Ga0131853, IMG submission 92764) | Labiotermes labralis P1 segment gut microbial communities from Petit-Saut dam, French Guiana - Lab288 P1 (version 2) (version 2) | ecosystem: Host-associated > Arthropoda: Insects >...
CTTGTGAGTACGGTAATGAACCTTCGGGTTCCATGAAATGTGGGGAATTTCTTGACTAGCTGCAAACCAGTTAGCTTCTCAAGAAGGACTCTGCACCATGGAGTAAGTAAGTAAGTAAGTAAGGTATATGAAATGGAACAACTAATTTTTTACGAATTACATACATCATATTGAAAGTTATGATCACACTAATTGATGCTGGGCTGAATTGGAGTGTAAGGCCACTGTAGAAGGATTTGAAACTGCCAATCTGTCCAGACTTGTTTCATCACCCAATGTGAAATCAGTCTCTGAGAAATGCAGGCTGCAGACGTACTGCCTAGACAGTTTTCTGGCATGCTCTGCATTGTAGGGCATGCCAAGTCTCTCCACCCACAGCTGAGCCCTGTTTAAAAATGGAACCAGAAGATATAAAAATGAAACTGTTATTCCTATGATTAGTGTCTTATGTTACATTTTTACTGCCAGGTGAATGCCATTATGCCATTTGTCACACAAACTATTCACTGTGTGCTGTGTTGGTCACAACATATTGATCAAATACTGATTTATTCTGAATCCAACATTAGACATTTGGTAAAAGACTGGAGATGAACAAATTCATCTTCAATTTATGACATAACCTAAAAATACACAATGTGGAAATTGCTATATAATGTGCGCAACATACATGGTTCATAAAAGATACTACGTGATATATCTTCAGCTCACAAGATAATGATTGAGGTACATTGAAATACAATTCTTTCCTGGCATGAACATCTATAATTATTAAATCATACTTACCATTCCGGATTCCTCAGAAACCTTAAGAATTTAAGATCACAATGTGTGTTGCTGTTTTAACACCCTCTGGAATAGCACACCCTATGCATGCTATTGGGAATACAATGAAGCAAAATAGTAATAATGCACCTTGGTCGACAAAATAATCAGTAATGATCTACAGTTATGACTGTAAGTTATATTCACACACATACTACGCCATACATACTGATCATCATAATCACACTTATGAATCACCAAAGCAATATTATTCAATACAATTTCACACACTTTCAGTGACTGTAACATCGTGTTACCTTGTACAAAAATTACAACAGCAACTTCTTTAAAAAAAAAAAAAATCACCTGACTGGTATGAGATTGGCCAAGCACAATTTTCCTGCCATCTATTCCATACAAAGTGCACCCAGTGAGCCATGCCGGCTACAAGTAACTCCGTCGTAGCTGCTTGTGGCGCCACAGTCCTTGTTTCCTGGAGTCCATTTAAGTTCTTGTGATTGGATCCGGCAGGGATCAAAGACTGGTACTGGCCCCAAGGGTTATTATCAATGCTGATAGATAATAGTCACAAATCTTGGGAAACAACGCCTGACAAGACATTGGTCAGCTCTGCCAGCAAATCCGACTTCCTTGCGTCCTCGATATAATGCAACTTTAATTGTAGCAGAGAGGAGTGGATGAAGGTGAGTCCTTGGCGCCTCAAAACCGAGATCTTCAGCTAAGGGAGCACACTCCTACAGAAAACGGGCATGTTTGGAGGCCCTGAGGTTAGCTACCACCAAACCTACTCAGTGAGGGACTGGTCATCCATCCTGAGGACACCCTACCCAACTCAGAATCTCCAGAGGAAGCACAGGACCGATTCACAAATGACAACTAAGGCAAGAAATAGAACAATGAATCCAGGTTTAATGAAAATAGGCATTTGGAATGTCAGAGGTTTATATGGCAAAGAGAAACTGCTGCAGGAAGAATTAAAAAAAGCAAATATCGATACAGCAGTGATACCAGAAACAAAAAAGAAATTGAATGGTTCGCAAGATTTGGACAACTATATTTTATTGTACAGTGGTGTCCCAACAAACAAAAGAGCAGCTGCAGGTATAGCAATAATGATGAAAGCCAAATTTAAGAAGAGAATACATAGTTACATGTTTGTAAATGAAAGAATATTTTAATTAAGATACAAATTGCAAAGAGGATATTTAACATTACTAGCTGTCTATGTCCCCGAAGAGGGGAAAACTGAAAGAACAGAAGATTTTATGAACCCCTCCAAGATCAGATAGACAAAATAAATAAAAATGATTACATTATTATTGCCAGAGATTATAATGCATGAGTTGGAAATATTCTTATTGATGGAATTTTGGGCACAAATGGTGAAATTACTACTAACAATAATGGACACAAACTAAAAGAATTTGCATTAGTAAATGAATTAAAAATAATGAAAACATTTTTTAGACATAAAGAGATTCATAAAATGACGTGGAGTGCCCAAGGTTCCAGATCCTTCATAGATTACATTTTAACAAACAAGAAATTATCACCTTTAGTAAATGACACCAAAGTTTTTAGGGGATATGATGTTGTTACAGACCATTACTTATTAATTTCCAAAATTAGTTTACTTAAAAAATGGTATAGATTTATTAAAACATCTTTACGGCAAGAAGAAATTTTTAGGGTACATTTGTTAGAGGACTCAAGTATAAAATTACTTTATCAGAGGAGATTAGAGCAAAATTTGATGCACTCACCATGCAGCCTTAATATTAGTGTAGAATGGCAAACTTTAAAGACCACATTACAACAAGCAGTGAATGAAGCTCTAGGCAGAAGGAAAAACAGAAAACACAAAAGGTGTTTAATTTTATGGAATGAGGGTATTAAAGATTTGATTGAAAACAGGAAGAAGGCTTATCTACATTATTTAACAACACATTCTGAAAATGACAAAATAGAATACAAAAGGTTAGTGGCAAGTGTGAAAAGAGAAACAAGAAAAATTGAAATGTAATGCTAGGAAACATTTGTCTCGACAATTGAACATGATTTACATGGACGCCAGATAAATGCACTTAAAATTATTGGAAATTTAAATAGAACTGAAAAAGATAATTTGCAGCTTAACCCAACAGTTGAACACACATGGTTAGATTATTATAAAAACTTTGGACTAACAATTTAATTATAACACCACAGAAGGGAAACATGCAAAATTAACAGAAAATTGTGTTGACTTAATTACAATGGAAGAACTGGAAACAACTATATAAGCATTAAAAGCCAGAAAATCTCCAGGATCAGACAGGATTAATAATGAGTTGTACAAACATGCACCAAAAAGTTTTTCACATAAATTTTTGAATTTCCAAAACATTTGCTGGGTTTACGGAGACATTCCTGAAGAATGGAGGACAGCCATTGTTATATCAATACACAAAAAAGGAGATAGAAATAACCCAGGTAACTATAGAGGTATTAGTTTATTAAATACTGGATATAAAATCTATTCAAAAATTATTGCAAAGAGATTAACAGCAATTGCAGAGGTTCTACTATTGATTTTTAAAAAAGCCTTTGAATCTGTGGTCAGAGATAAATTATGGGCTATTATGTTAAGTAAAGGAATTCCAACTCATCTAATTACAATAATTCAGAAGATATATATGGAAAACATTATAAGAGTCAATGAAGGTAAAGGAATATCTGAAGATTCTAGAGTTATTACCCAAGGGGTGAGAGAAGGATGCCCACTCTCAAATGTTTTATTTAATTTATATTTGGACAAAGTTATTAGGATTTGGTTACAGAAACTAAGAACTAGTAAATATTTTAAAGAGTTAATTTTCAACACACTATTCTTTGCAGATGACCAGTTTATTATTTCTGACACAGAAGACAACTTGCAAAAGGCAGTCTATTTATTATATAACATACCTAAACAATATAATTTGGAAATTGCTATAAAAAAGACGAAGGTATTTAGTTTCGATGGGAACAGATCACCTAAGAGCAAAAATTATTATAAACGATGAAACACTAGAACAGGTTAGCCAATTTATTATTTAGGTTGCAGTATATCTTAACCAATCTTCCAATGATGTAGAACCCAAATTGGCAAAATTTTTACAATTAATAGGTAATATTAAGAGAACTATTTTGAAGAAAGTGAGAATGGAAACCATTTTGAAAATATACAACACACTAGTTTTACCTATATTTTTATATGGGTCAGAAAATTGGACTCTAACAGCCTTACACGGACGAACAATTGAAGCGGCAGAAATGAAGTTACTGAGACCTCTGGCAGGCTACACCCTTTATGACCACAAACAAACTACATACGCCGCGAATTATGGATTACTGGCATACTAGATAAGATAGATGACTGGCTTCTGCACTTGCAAAGAATGCCACAAAACCTAATCCCTTTGAAATCATACCACTACAGACCACAAGGAAGGAAAACAATTGGAAGACGGAGGAAGCAATGGCGCGAGCAGCTGTAACCCTAGGAGTTGGAACGAGGGTCCAAACCCTGATGCTTATGACGACGACGACGACGACGACGATGATAATGATGATGATGATGATGATTGCATCCGGCCGCAGCATAGGCGATCATATGACTCGCTACTTTCATGACACCTGTTGTCAGCGGCAGGAAATACCTGCCTCTCAATCCAGCGGCTGGATTTTTTGTTGCCCATTTCTTCCATCCACTCTCGGTGTGGGGGGCGACCGTATGGTTTAGGGAGAGAGTACACAGAGCCACGCTGCACCACCCATTTGGGTCCACAATTGTAACGTTACCGCGTAACGTAACACCGTATCGTGACAGTGCGAACGGGACTAGTGACCGCGTAACATATCAAAAGTCGGTTACGCGGTCACGTTACGGGCTTGTTCGGTGCGCTGTCGGTATTTGGCCGTCACATCAAAGGGATGATACGGTTACGGCCTGAAGAAGTGTGGACGTGCAGCGTGACACGTCACCACCGTCCGCTCCTCTGCCCTTCTTTTCACTCCTGATTATTTTCAGTCGGTCAGTGGGTTATATAAGAATTTCACCAGAATGTCTCTCAGTGCATTTGAATTTTTAATTAATTTGATTGGAGAAAAATTCTCGAAAAAGGACACAGCGTTCAGGAAAGCCATTGCTGCTCGAGAAAGGTTGGCACTGACGCTACGTTTCTTGGAAAGTGGTGATTCGTACATTAGCCTGCAATACCTCTTCAAAATTTGCAAGCAAGCAATCAGCTGCATCGTGCCGGAAGTATGTGAAGCTCTTGTTGAAAAATTGAAGGATTACATACAGGTAAGACAAATATTATTATTTGTGGTTTATGAAAGGAGTTTAAAATTGGATTGTAATCAGAACTTTTAATTAAACACAAATTTTACAGAAACACTTCCATCAAAAACAGGTCAAATTATTCTACAAACACCTGTGTATCAATATTTTCTTCTGAACATATCGTAACTGGCGAGATGCTTTCTGTGGGAAAACTGTGAAACAGAATTGAGTTATTGTACTGACTGACTGGTGACGGAGAAGTGTTTCCAGAACATGACGGAGAAGGGTTTTGAGAACAGAGGGATAAAAGAGAAGTGTGCGGATGAGGATTGATACTTTGAGGGTACATTTAAATAGACCACTTGGGAAGTGGGCGTGAGGTGGTTTAATTGGCTGGAGATGGGTGTGATGATTGCGTTCATAAAACCCCCTATTTGCATTTAAGAATACGTTCATAATTTCATTTTGAATGACACATCATACCGTTTCATTATAATTCCTTAATTTTGTGGCTATCATATTCCCAAAATGTTGACACTCGTCTTTCATAGTTTGGCTTGAACAAACTGTTAATAATTCAAACACTTTTTCAAGACGCTGATCTTCCGTCTTCTTTTTCTTTCTTGGTGGCTGCGGGGGCAGGGATTCACTCGCGTTTTCAGATGATTTTCCTTCTTTGGCTTTTGACTAGTTCATATCTCCACCTTCTGGTGTCTCACTTTCATTATGTATCTATTAAAAATAAAAAAATTTTCAACAAAATAATTAACATTTTGGAATGACAAGAAATATTTTGTACAGCGTTTTGAATTAATAAACAAGGAACATTATTTAAGGTTTAATTTAATTTAACTAAATTTGTGTGTTTTCAGATACCAAAAACAGAACAGGAAAGGCTGGCAGTGGCAAAGCAGTATGAAGCATTGTGGAATTTCCCACGTGCAGTGGGGGCTATTGATGGGAAACATGTGGTGCTAGTGTCCAAGAAATAGTGCCAGTGAATACTTTAACTACAAAAATGCCTTCAGTATTGAACGCTTCGCTTTAGTGGATGCTAATTACAACTTTATGTTTGTCGACGTAGGATGTCAGGGAAGAATTTCTGACAGCGGTGTTTTTACGAACACTGAGCTGTATAAGAAACTAGAAACAAAAATCTCGTGTCTTCCTCAGCCGGGTCCTTTAAACGGGACAGAAAAAAAAAGTGTTCTATACTTTTTTATTGGAGATGAAGCTTTTCCTTTAAGCGAGAATCTCATGAAAGTTTATCCGGGACAAAATCCAAAGGACTCAAAAGAACGAATTTTCAATTGCAGGATCTGCAGAGCCCGAAGAATTGTAGAAAATGTATTTGGCCTCTCGTCATCAGTGTTCCGAGTGCTTCGTAAACCTGTGCTTTTGGAACCAGAAAAAGCTCAACTCGTTGCAATGACCATTGCTTGCTTACACAGTTTCTTAAGAAGAAGCCCTGATTCGGCAGCAATTTATACTCCGCCAGGTACGTTTGATTATGAAGAAAACGGTCGAGTGATAGAAGGCAACTGGAGAGCCATGAGTACTGAAAATATGACGACTTTATTTCCTATTAAAAAGACTGCACGTAAACCACCTTTGAAGGCGAAAGAAATAGGAGAGGAATTAGCAGCTTATTTCCTGAGTGGAGGAAGAGTAGAGTGGCAAAATGACTGCGCTTAAAGGTGGCACATTTTTGTAAAATTTCGTTGCCTTGAAATTTATTTAACATTTTCACAAACACTGAAATTTGTGATGAGTTTTACTTACCGTGTTCAGTGTCTGTCGCGGTTTCGTTTTGTCCACTATAAATCCCAGGTTTTCATATGCAAACCACGAGCATTTATACACTTCATCTCTTGCTGTAAAGAAAAGTAAAGTATTAATTAGTAAACTTATTAGTTAGTAAACTTATTTTGTATGGTCATGTCATTACATGAAGCCTACGTTCCAAAAAGAAATAAATATTTGTAAAAATCAGTGGATAAAAAAGCCTTTTCTTTAAAATATGTGCTGAGACCTTCATTTACCTGATTGTTTTTCACTCACATGTAATGAGTGTGCCTAACAGCGTGTAGAATGCAGTTCATTCATGTTACGATAAAATATAGGCATTGCCAATGTACATAAATAGTTCAATTAGAAGTACTCACCTTTTCCTGTTACACTGCTTTTCCTCATCTTCATTTTTTTCCCGTCGGATAGATGACAATGAGTTCTCCATTTTCTTTTTGCACTCATCGACGGGTCTGTTCATTTCTTTTCCCAGTTCCCCCCATGCATATTGCTTTCTAATTTTGTTAAAATGCATTGGGTGCTTTGGGTTCCATATTATTTATTTCCATTTATAAAGTTCGATTAATGCTATGGCCCTTTCCTCAGTCCACTCCATTTCACAATTACCAAAACGCTCAACAAACCGCACAGCACTACAGACTCACACCACTCTTAGACTGAAGCATCAGGAGTGAAAAGAAGGGCAGAGGAGCGGACGGTGGTGACGTGTCACGCTGCACGTCCACACTTGCTCAGGCCGTAACCGTATCATCCCTTTGATGTGACAGCCAAATACCGACAGCGCACAGAACAAGCCCGTAACGTGACCGCGTAACCAACTTTTGATACGTTACACGGTCACGAGCCCCGTTCACACTGTCACGATACGGTGTTACATTACGCAGTAAAGTCTATTATACAGCGCGGCTGAAACGTGATATTTCGCATGCGCCTAACAATCCGAAATGAATATGTATAAATAATGTCTTTACGCTCATCAGTTATTATTTTGTCTAAAATGTTTGATGCATACAACATACTTAACATCCACTGATCTTGTTTGTCTTTTATCCATGGCGTCAAATACGGAATTATTTGGTTAGGTTATGTCAGGTTCTCACGGCGGCGAGTGTAAGAATTAAATTAATTCACGGATGTGAGGCTGCGGAATTTTCTACACTGAAAACGGAAACAGTAGGTTTCTCTAAAACGTCGGTAACATCTACCAAACTATACAGCATTACAATTCTACAAGACCGCGGTCATAATACTACGAGCGATTTGTTCGTTTGGATCATTTACAAGATGCAGACAAGATAACTGTCTTAATTAATGCTTTAAAATAATATTGGCTAATTTACCGTTAGTGTGCCTAGCTGAAATGTGGGTAGGACTGGAGAGGATGAGCAAGGATATGAACTAATGGACGCTAGGTAAAATGCTGGAATGAGCATCATCCCGTTGTGTTAGTTATCAATACCGATTTATTATCCAAACAAACACAACACTTGAACATTGTGATGTTAATTTATTTACTTTACCACAACATGTTTCGGTTGTTGTATTCGACCATAATCAGCTGGAAACACAAGTACGTAATTCAAAAACTATGCTATGGATTTTAATTTAAAAAATTTTACTACTACAATATGTGAGTTATTTCAGGCTTCCGCCACAAAGTAGATGGAAACTGCGTTCTTCTGGGTTGCTACTACTCGCTGAAGGTAAGAAATTACCACTACTGGCTGCAGAATATCCCACATGAGCGCAGTTCTATTACTATATTATGTGTTTAATTTCTTTATTTGGAGTAGTAGCTAATTTACGTAATTTATCACGTTAATTGTGATGGAGAGACCTCATTCATAGGATACTTTTTCGATTACGTACTTGTGTTTCTACTTGATGATAGTCGAATGCAACGGCCAAAACACGTTGTAGAAAAGTAAATAAATGAAAGTACAGTGTTATGTTTAGATAACAAATCCATACTGATTAACAACTTATATACCTATGTATGTGTGTGTGTTTATTTTTAAACTATATCCAATTAATGAGGATTTTTCAGTGCTAATAAACGGCGGGTATTGAGAGATTGGGGAGTGGCTGCAAATTTGAAATTGGCGCTCATGTCTAGGTCAGTACGGAATAGGCTGTGCTCAGACCATGGTTTAGAGTTCAGACACTGGGTTCCCGATTGTATGAATACGCCCATCGGTATGTTAACATCAGTGCAATCTGGCGAAGGAATTTCGAAGCAGAAAAACTTCATTCGGTGTCCCGATTAATGCCAGTATGTGTGCGTAAAGTGACATCGTTCGAAGTTTTGAAACTTCGGTTCTAACTATTGTAAGTAACGAACTGAAATTCTTTAGTGTGACTGCCTAGGGGCCGCACGCTATTATGTACAGCCTGTCTCAAAATTGCGATAGTTAACGCAGATACCAGAACAGCTGTGCCATTAGTGCAATGTAACCTGCATAGGGAACGTTACCTTAACGGACCTGAGGAAATATGTGGTCATGAAGGCACTTGGCCACGTATTCTGTTAAATACTGTGCTTTTAGATGCCTATGCTGATAAATTTGTAAGCCTTACATGCCTTTTGGGACTCATTTATTTGAATATTTTCTCCAGTTTGATCTGTCATTTGGTACTTTGAAATTTCATTGTTTTACGTGTATATAGAACTCCATTAATGTTATTTTATTTCATATTTGCCTAACGGTTCTGTGTTTTAGTTTTCTGAGCCCCTGGTTCAATTGTAGTGCTGTGTAGTGCTTTACTATCAGAAGTGTTGGTTTATTATATTTAGTGCTACAAATTTTTTTTCACATGTAGTGATGCTCTACTACTCAACGATTACGTTAGAACGAACGAATCTTTTATGCTTAAATCGGGTTTAGCATGACATAATTATTGCGCGACTTCTTGTAGCTGAGAATTGTCATTCTGATATATTATTTCTGCTCTTAGATGCAGTGAGGTAAGATGAATCAGATGTCATATTTATGGGTCTGTCTTGAGCCAAAATAATAATTACGTTGTGTTACGATTATGTACGTATTAAATTTGTAAATAGTTTAGGGGTTATTTTGTAGAGTTTAGCACATTGAAGAATAGCAGCAGCAAACTGCATCAGTTGTAATTATATAACAAGGATATTGGTCTGATGCACAGTGTATGAGTGACAAGAGTAGGGCCTTCCGGAATGTGACGACATGTAGCTAGTTCTTCGAAAGCTGGGTACTTATCTGCAAGACTTCACAGCATCATATCACAGAAGAATATTACTCCACTGTGAAAACATCAGGTCTGAGTGTGTAATTCATTGTCAGACCATCCTACAGGAGGACATAAATCTCCAATTTGAAATTTGCATTAAATCTTTTATTTATTGCTTATTTAAAGGTGTCTGAAATGGTTTTGATGGTTACATTACTGAACATCATTGATAGGATGGCTAGTGAGTGATGAATTGAAAAGAATATGGAAATAGCTTTTATAGCATAATTTGAGATACTCACCTGGTCTTACCTGGTGGGATGGAGGAATACAAAGAACTCGGCATGTTTGTTTTTCTGCCAGGATTTAAACCCTGGGTCTTCTGCATAGGAAGCAAGAGTGCTGTCCATCATAACACATACACTATGGGATATACAAAGCAGTCTGTGTGTCTTTTGTTATTGGCCTATATGTGCAGTATCTGTGAGTGGGGGATGTCATAGGTCAGTCATCTGAAGACCTTGTACAACTTACAAATGCACAGAAACTGTATTGATTGGGAAAATATCAAGAGCCACATTTGCAAAGAACACTAAGATTGGAAGTTCTCACCACAGTGACCATGACATTTGTGGTCTTCTAGTATGTGACTCCTGTAATCTCATAGCTAGTTACACTCATTCCAGAGGAACCTCCCAGGAGGGTAAAATGAGATTGTGTTGGTTTGTAGATAGGTGGATGAAAGGTTCTGAACCAAATGGTGGTAACATTCTCCAGATTTAGTTTCTTTGTAATTTGGTTGTGATTCTTCTAATTCTTCTGCCTTTGTCAAGCATTTGAACTTTTTTTTTATTCGTGGGAAGGGTGAAAATTTTCCGTCTTCTGCACAGTGTCTAGATCGTCTCTAGGGTCCACTTATTGAGTATAGAGGGCTTTTTTCCCTTGAGGTCAATTGACTGAGCCATGCAGCTGACCATTTACACTTATCTAATGCCTGGGTTAAGAATGCATGGAGCTTTCCACTCCCTCATATGTCTTCATGGCAGGGTGTTAATTAAACACAAGGACAGCTTCATTTCACTGTTAAACTTTGTAAGTATTCATTAGTTGGATTTGTAGTAGACCTGTGAATTGTTTCTGCCTACCGGGGATGAAACACGGACCTGCTAAGACATCTGAATTTATTTCTAGACCAGTCAGAAAGTGACTGAATTGTAATAATACTTACATTTTGTAACACCATTTAGTTTGATGGAAGTGTACCTAACAAGCTACATGTCATTATATCACAGGACACCATGTCTTAATATTCACCACCGTTAGAACATCAGACTGAAGTAATAATACTGTTACACATGGGTTTGCATTTGTCAGTATATCAGTTATAACATACAGCCTAGTGCAGATACATATTTTTTTAGAGGCAGCTGGGATTGTGGGGCTGCAGCTTTCCACATTGCCCCACTAGGTACGTTTACAGCATGGTCGGTTTTGTGTTGTAGGTGATGTATGTGATCTGAATCCCCAAACACATTAAATACTGTGTTGTTTCCTTGATGGTATGATTTCTTATGGACCCTAAAAGTAACCTTGGAATTGAAAGGGAGAGGGGTTGTGCGATCGATAACAGAACATTTTGTCTTTGTGATATGTGAGGTTCTGGCAGCGTTGTTGGTGGAGATTCAAGTCTCGTTGGATATGACGCCGTCTTGATTGGTAAATGGCTACAGACGTTTCCGAGGAACTTGATGCTTCGATCTGCAGGGTCAGTGTATCCCAAGAACAGTGACTTGGTCACTACGCCCTTCTTCATGTCTATATATCATCCTGATGAATGGATTTCAGGACGCTTTTCAGCCACTTTGGTTATATATTATCTTCTACGGGGATTATTTCTTGTAACTGATTATGACTCAAAATCTTATCATGGGATGACTAAAGAGAATGGTGGAAGTGGAGCCGAGTCTGTAACGTTTGCCGTTAAGACAGTAAGGAAAAACCACAGAAATGTTACACTGACACACCAGGAGATACGAAACAGGGGTGCAAATCAATCGTCTTTTACATATCACGAGCAGCAGAGTATAAAGCCGGTCGGAGTATATTCCAACATTCACTTAGGAATGCGTCTGACTTCATTCATAACGAATGTTGTTCGCTGTCTGTAGTATCACTGAACTGACGTAGCGTCGTTAAATAACGCATGGACTGTTGCTTCCCCCACTATCCCTGGTTCCAACATGTCCGACGTCGTTAGATCGAGCTTCATGTGGAATATTGGATTTGAAAACTAATTTATTATGTTTTGTGGTTACGTCGTAGATAGCGGACATGCTACTACATTGTTGAGCGTAGTCTTTGGTTTTGATGCAGATAAAGCACGCTACACTGTATGCAAAATGTAACACGAAATTGAAACCTATTAGCGGCCTTCCCTCCTTTGATTTGGCACTCTCCCGTGACTAAAGTTAGCTTTGGTTCCGCCGCGTAGAAGCGAGCGATCAGCTGAAAAGCCAGCCGCTGCCTCTGGAATGTCGAGTATTTCACCATGTGTAAAGTGACTGATAGAAAGGGGGAGGGATTTGTATGACACACAACACTTATCGTATGTTTTATCACTGTAGAATGTTGCTTTGACGTCTGTCCATGTTTGTTAAGATGCCAGTGTGGAATGCGAAAGATAAATACTAAATAAACATAGTGTTAAATTAGGACAAGATTTGCAATTACGAATACATGGTTTCGGGCACGAAAAACTCACGAGTGTTAGAGGGCTGCGCCCGATCATGTCTGACATTTCTGATACAAGGATGTAAAATTAAATAAGCGTCACTAATTTTTGCAGTGTGTTTGTTTTACTCGTAGCATTTTATCTTACCGGATATGCCACGTTCGCTTAGTTCTGGGAATTGCTTCCCACCATTCATTGTGAAGTGTCCTTGGGGATTTTAGATAGGGCTCAGTGGCGGGCTGTTATGAGCAGTAATGGATCGTCGTGTTCCATCAAAAGGCAGCGAGCGACCATTAGTTTCTCACATTGTACCCAGATTTGCGGTGGTTAGTCTCCTAGTTGTCGAAATGACGTTTTGGTTAAGTATGCAACTTCGAGGTGTTTTGAGGCTGTGAATATTAACTCATGTGCAACATTGAGGTGAGATCCCCGTTGTGTTGATCAAATCACAATTAGGTAGGAATACAGTCAAACAAACTTATATAAGTTGTGTTTGACTGTTCTCTTGCCCAAATGTAATTCCTGTACATTTCTAGGATCCTTGAACTATAAATACAAAATCTGCATGGCAGAACCTTTGTGAGGTCATGGCATTGAGTAAGCCGATAAGCGTAAATTGATGCCCTGGGCGGTTCTAAATCGACAGTTCGCCACTTCTCCAGACGAAGTTCTTGCTCATGTCTTCAAGTGCACTACCCCTGAAGTACACACTTTTCATGAGACACAGAAACTTATGTTTTATAGCCGGTGACACTAAAGCCATGTTCACGTAACTGGTGTATTCGACATTCTGTGCCATTTTACAAGGAACCAAGTGTATAATTGTCATACTGCTGTTGGCATCGGTTTTATTGGCAAACATTCGTTTTCTGGTATACTTAACCAAATGTTTGGCTGGTCATTGTAATCGCGTTCCTGCGACTTGACCAGGGTATGTGAGGCGGTGTGATGTGCGTCATACCTGGTGGTGGGGCCCTCCCGGTACGACACACATCACACGCTCTGTCTGGAAAAGGCCCCGTGGGATCACGTAAGAACGAGGCAGATGTTTGTGTGCATAACCGTACAGAACGTACACATCTACGGACTTCTACTTGGAACTGCTCATTATATAATTTTAATATCACAATATTTTAATTTTTGTACGTATCAGTTTTTATATGTTTAGAATTTTAACATTTTGAACATTTCAGTACGGGCAGTGTAATAACTAGACTGACGTGTTGGGCTTTTGTTCCTTTCGTTTTTTGATTCCCTGAGGATGGTACCCCGCTGCAAAAACATGTAGGAATTTTTTAATACTTGTTAGAAAATGTGTTTTATTAAGTGCGTTTGTTGGTGGATATATTGACTTAAAAAGTGCGTTTTTCCAGCCTTATACAACCAGAAGTTGCAGGAATAAACATGTTCACACCATTCGCGTTTTCAGAGCTTTGAATACGCACGTATGAAAGGTACGTTGCAATACAGCATCTGATTAATAAAGTATATAAGTTTGTAGTCTAACACAACTTTATTGTATAAATGTTTATAATTAAAAGAACTTAAGAGCTACAATGTTACGGCTGTCATTAAGCCATCTTCAGGCTGCAACTTAAAAGGGCTTTAATATTCAATTGGCAGCGCCTTAAAATTACGAGATCTCGTTTACATTTCTTGATTAATATAACATGTTAGAATATAAATTGTAAAATATATATTTAAAATGTAAAATAGCATGGGAAAATTGAGACATATAAAGTATAAATTTTGATTATGATAGAAATCTTGTATGTTAATAGTCTTATAGAATTTGTAGTTGCGATTTTATATAAGGTCAACTTCACTCAGAAGATGGGATGTCTTTGTTGTGGGGCTTTTTTTATGGTGAATGTGGAGCACTTTTTGTGTATTAATTAGAAGTGTATTATTATTTTCGTAGGATATCTCTTAAATGAAACTGTGATGCAATATTTTTGGTGCTTATGTGGTGCGTATATTTATCGGTGTCTTGTTTCTTGTGTAGTTGTAATTCATTCAGGATGTGGAAATATTTTTTGAATTTTCTGTGTAGTCACGTGGAATTCTATGTTTTTTGTGTGACACCATCACTAGAATAGTCTCTCAGCATTCATACTACGCCGAACAGTGAAGGACCAAAATCAGTGTTCTAACCACCAAAAATAAAACTCTATGTAACTATAAAAAACTTAGAGTGCCTTATATGAGAAATGATCAGCGTCAAACCAAAAGCATAATTTCCACGTGACTATACAGAAAATTAAAAAAAATATATATTTCCATGTCCTGCATGAATGACAACTACACAAGACACCGATAAATATACGCACCACATTCGCACCAAAAAACAGTGCATCATAATTTCATCCAAGAGATTTACTGAGAAAATACTGCTACATTTCTACTCAGGATATAAAAAGTGCTCCACATTCGCCATAAAAGGAGCCCCACGACAAAGATTTCTCATCTTCTGAGTGACGTGGATCTTAAATAAAATCGCAACAATTACAAATTCTACAAGACTGCCAACATGTAAGATTTCCATCATAATCAAAATTTACACTTTATATGTCTCTATTATTCCATGCTATTTTACATTTTATATTCTAACATGTTATATTAATCAAGAAATGTAAAAGATCTCGTAATTTTAAGGCGTTGCCAATTGAATATTAAAGCCCTTTTAAGTTGCAGCCTGAAGATGGCTTAATGACAGCCGTAACGTTGTAGCTCTTAAGTTCTTTTAATTATAAACATTTATACAATAAATTTTTGTCAGACTATAAGCTTATATACGTTATTAATTATTGAAAACACATCAGGGATGCCTGACACACACACACACA
>Ga0131853_10012293_pt1 | contig 15682 bp, 9 predicted proteins | sample TergutLab28metaG_FD_92764 | JGI IMG/M metagenome (GOLD analysis project Ga0131853, IMG submission 92764) | Labiotermes labralis P1 segment gut microbial communities from Petit-Saut dam, French Guiana - Lab288 P1 (version 2) (version 2) | ecosystem: Host-associated > Arthropoda: Insects >...
ACGCTTTTCTGAGGGGTTTTCAGCCGGGCCGTTACTGGACGATCGTCGGGTTTTCGCCGAGGTCGGCCAGCAGGCCGCTGGCGCTGCCCGTGTCGTCGTACACACGGCGGCGGCGCCACCGGGACGGTACGAACAGCGGAACGATCATCACGATGCCGGCCGCGCCGAGCGCGCCGTCTTCGAGCAGCGCCTTGAAGCCGCGCCCGAAGTCCTGCCCCTTCATCGGGATCAGGGCGAGCGCCTGGTGGACGTTCAGCACGTAGTACACGGTCAGCGCGATGAGCACCAGGCCGGGCAGCACCGTCGCCAGCGGGGAGACGCGGGGCGCCACCAGCAGGATGCCGCCCAGCAGGGCGACGCCGGCCAGCGCGGCGATCGCGAGCAGGGCATGACTGTCGTGCAGCAGGTTGCCGCTCGACACCGCCTTCGTGGCCGCGTGCAGCCGGACAAAGCCCCAGGACGCGCCGGCGTAGACCGCCGCCGCCAGGATGATCGCAAGAATAAATCCAAGTACATGTCGCATTATGTCACCTCCTGTCGTGGCCCCCTATGGTGTCCTGGATGCGCCCCGGCCGCAACGAATCCCAGGTAACGAAACCGCCTAGTTCCGAGGGCCGACTATCCTGTGCCGGTGCATGTCGACGACATATTCCGGGCGATCGGACGATTCTCGGTCAAGTTCCGCTGGCTCGTCCTGATCGCCTGGGCCGCGGCGGCCGTGGCGATCTCCATGATGCTCCCGAGCCTGGCCAGCGTCACGCAGGGCAACAACACGGCCTTTCTGCCCTCGAGTGCGCCCAGCGCGCAGGCGCAGATCCTGGCCAAGCCGTTCGGGAACACGAACCTGGTGCCCGTGCCCGTGATCGCGGCGGTCCCGTCGGGCTCGCTCACCGCCCGGGACCAGCAGTGGGTGTCGGGCCTGGCCCGCGACCTGGCCAGGGTCCCGACCGTGGTGAAGGTCAACGAGACCGGCGTGTCCGCGCCCGCCCACGGCGTCGCCGGGCAGGCCGCGCAGATCCAGGTGATGTCGAACACCCCGCAGGGCAACCAGCCCGGCCTGAAGACGCTCGTCGACAACGTGCGCTCGGCCATCACGCGGGCCGGACCGCCGCCCGGCATGCAGGTACACGCGGCCGGGCAGGCGGCGATCGAGGTCGACCAGCAGAAGCAGTCCGGGAACACCGGAAACCAGCTCCAGTACGCCTCGTTCGTCTTCATCCTGATCCTGCTGATCATCATCTTCCGGGCCCTGCTGGCCCCGCTCGTCACCGTCTTGCCCCCGCTTATCGCCGCGTCCATGATCGCCGGGCCCATCGTCGGCGAACTCGGGCACCACGGGCTCAAGGTCTCCAGCCTGGCCCAGCTCCTGATGATCGTGCTCGTTCTCGGCGCCGGGACGGACTACGGCCTCTTCCTCGTCTTCCGGGTCCGCGAGCACATCCACCAGGGCGAGGCCCCGCGCGAGGCCATCGTCAACGCGATGACCAAGGTCGGCGAGTCGATCACGTTCTCCGCCCTGACCGTGATCGCGGCCCTGCTGTCGCTGCTGTTCGCGACCTTCCAGATCTACTCCACCCTCGGCGTCCCGCTCGCGATCGGCGTCGGCGTGGCCCTGCTCGCCGGCCTCACCCTGCTTCCGGCGCTGCTGGCCATCTTCGGCAGCTGGGCGTTCTTCCCGTCCCGGACCTGGCGGGTCGCCCGCAAGATGGCGAAGGGCCAGCCGGTGCCGGTCCGCCAGCCAGGACCGCTGCAGCGCCTGGGCCAGCGGTTCTCCTGGGGGGCGATCGCCGCGCGGATCCTGAAGCGGCCCGCGACCGCGCTGACCATCGGCGTGCTCGTCTTCGGGGCGCTGTCGGCCGCCGTCACCGCGTACGAGAGCGGCGGCTTCGGCGGGTCCCTGACCGCGCCATCCGGATCGGACTCCGCCGCGGCCGCGAACCTGCAGAACAAGTACTTCCCGACCAGCTCGGCCAACCCGACCACCCTGGTCTACCGGCTCTCCGCGCCAGCCTGGCAGGACCCGTCCGCCATCCCCGCCGCCACGGAGCAGATCTCCCGCAGCCCGCTCTTCAAGGGCGCGACCGGGCCGCTCACCCCGGTCGGCGGCACCGGCTTCACCCCGGCCGAGTACACGAAGCTGCACGCGCTCCTCGGGCCGGCCGCGGTCCTGCCCCCCGCCCCGCCGGCCCCGGTCGCGGTGAAGCTCGCGGCGGCGCACCTGCCCGCGGCGGCCTACGAGATGTACCGGGCGACCTCGCAGTTCGTGTCCCCGGACGGGACCACGATCCAGTTCATGACCAGCCTGACGGCGGGCGACCCGACGACCACCGCGGCGATGAACGCGGTGCCGGCGGTCCGGACCGAGGCGACCTCGGTCGCCTCCGCCCTGCACGCGACCGACTCCGGCGTGAACGGCGAGGCCCCGGCCTTCTACGACATCAGCTCCATCTCCAACAGCGACCTGATGCACGTGATCCCGATCGCGATCATCGTCATCGGCGTGCTCCTGGCCCTGGTGATGCGGTCCCTGGTCGCCCCGCTGTACCTGATCGCGTCGGTCGCGATCTCCTACTTCGCGGCACTGGGCCTCGCGGTGCTGGTCTTCCTCAAGATCGGCCACGACGGCGGCATCACGTTCATCCTGCCGTTCCTGCTCTTCATCTTCCTGCTCGCACTGGGCGAGGACTACAACATCCTGGTGATGACCCGGATCCGGGAGGAGGCCCGGCACAGACCGCTGCGCGAGGCGGTCGTCCGGGCGGTCGGGGTCACCGGTTCCACGGTCACCGCGGCCGGCCTGGTGCTGGCCGGATCGTTCGCGGTCCTGGCGATCATCGGAGGCAAGGGCTCCGGCGGCAGCATGATCCGCGAAGTGGGCATCGGCCTGGCGGCCGGCATCCTGATGGACACGTTCGTCGTCCGCACGGTTCTCGTGCCCTGCACCGCGGTGCTGCTGGGCCGGTGGAACTGGTGGCCGTCCAGGCTCGGCACGGATGCCGGCGGGTCGGTCGCCGCGGACGCGGACTCGCTGGGCCTCGCGGAGACGGCGGCGGACGGCTTCCCGGCGATCCCGCCGGATCCTCCCCGCCGACGTCGTCGCTGATAGTAGCGTTACGACTACCCCGCCCGCGTGTCCGGAAACATTAAATGCCAGGATGAACTTCGGACATGCCGGGCGGGGTGCTGGTCTTATGGCCTCCTGACCGGGACACTCTCTTTATTAGGTAGTACGCCGCGGGCAAGCGGAATAGGGTACGGCGGGTGCAGCCCGGGCAGCCAGGGAAGGGACGCCGATGCAGGAACTGCGCTTCGTCGCGGTGAGCGAGGACGGCAGCTACGCTGTTCTTGCCGTCCCTGGACGGAGCGCGCGTTTTATGTTGCCGATCGATGAACGCCTTCGGGCGGTCGCGCTCGGTCAGACGTCCCGGCTCGCCCAGTATGAGATCGAAGTGGAGAGTCCCTTGCGACCCAAGGAGATCCAGGCACGGATCCGCGCCGGCGAGACGGCGGAAGAGATCGCGGACGCGGCCGGAATCCCGGTCGAGCGCGTGCGCTGGTTCGAAGGCCCCGTTCTGGCCGAGCGGGCCTACATCGCGCAGCAGGCCCTGACGGCGACGGTCCGCCGCCAGGGGGACTCCGCCGGGCCCGGGGCGCACCTCGGCGACATCGTGGACGAGCGCGTCGCCGCCTCCGGCGGCGATCCGGAGGAAGGCCAGTGGGATTCCCGCAAGCGCGGGGACGGCAGCTGGCAGGTCCAGCTGACCTATTCGGCCGGCGGCCGCCTGCACATCGCCGAGTGGAGGTTCGATCCCCGGCGGCGGCACGTGGTGCCGGAGGACGACACGGCGGCCCGGCTGTCGCTGCCCGAGTCCGAGCTGCCGCCGGAGCCGGAGAGCGTTCCGGGCGAGGCGACCGTGACGCCGATCGCGTCCCGGCTGGGCGCGGCCGCGGGCATGGGCGGCGGCATGGAGGCCGCCCCGCCGGTGAACCGGTTCCGTCCCGCGCCGCCCCCCGAGCGGCCCGCCCCCGGCCAGCCCGCGGCCTACGCGCCGCCCCCGGCGCCCCCGGCCCCGTCGGCTCCCGTTTCGCCGGCTCCGGCTCCGTCCTACCGCGAGACCGCCTACCGCGAGACCGCTCCCGAGCCGCGCCCGTCCGGCGCGCCGTGGAGCGAGTCCGCCCGCCGGATGCCCGAGCAGCCGTCCGCCCTGGACCGCGGCGGATTCCAGCCGGGGGACTACCAGTTCGGGGAGACCCCGGCCCGCGAGGCCGCGCCGGAGCCCGCGCCCGCGCCGGCGCCGGCGGCCAAGGCCCCGGTCGTCTTCGAGGAGCCCGCGCCGGCCGTCGAGGAAGAACCCGCGCCCGTCGCCGCGGAGCCCGCCCAGCCTGCTCAGCCCGCCGAGCCCGCCGAGCCCGCCGCCGAGGCCCCGGCCGAGCCCGCCGCCGAGGCTCCGGCTGAGGAGACGGCCGCCGCGCCCGAGCCGACCGCCGCACCCGAGCCGGCTCCGGCGCCGGAGAAGCCCGCCCCGGCCAAGGCCCCGGCGCGTCCGGCGGCCAAGACGGCCGCCGCGAAGAAGGAGCCCGCGGCGAAGAAGGAGGCCCCGGCCGCTCCGGCCAGGAAGGAGACGGCCGCCAAGGCCGCTCCCGCCGCCGCGGCAGCCGACACGAGCGCCGCCGACGCCGACGCCACGCCCACGCCCACGCCCGCGGCCGAGGAGAAGCCCCGGCCCCGCCCGGCGAAGAAGAGCGCCCGCAACCGCCGTTCGTCGGTCCCGTCCTGGGACGAGATCATGCTCGGCAGTTCCCGCCAGCAGGACTAGCCGCCCGCGATTCCGGCGCCCGCGGTGCCCGCGGTGCCCGGTGGAACGGCCCCGGGCCGCTAGCTGGTCTTCTTGAGAGAGAAGCCCCAGTTCAGGATCTTGGTGGCGTCGTCCTCGCTGGCGCTGAAGCCGGTCGCCGGGCTGCCGAGGACCACGCCGATGAGCGTCCGTCCGTGGCGCGTGGCCTCGAAGAGCAGGCAGTGGCCCGCGGTGTCGGTGAAGCCCGTCTTGATCCCGTCCGCGCCCGGGTAGGTGCGGAGCAGGCTGTCGTCGTTGTACCACCAGTGCTCGCTGCGCCCCTTCCCCTTCGTCACGTGGAACTGGGTCGTGCCCACGATCGAGCGGAACACCGGGGACTTCATCGCCGTCTCCCCCAGGACCAGCAGGTCCGACGGGGTCGAGTAGGTGGAGGTCTCCGTCGGGTACGGCAGGCCGTCCGGCGAGGCGAAGCGCGTGTGGTCCATGCCCAGCTGCCTGGCGGTCGCGTTCATCCTGGCGATGAACGCTCCCATTCCGGGCCCGTAGGTCTTGGCGAGGGTGTAGGCGGCGTCGGCCCCGGACTGCAGCATGAGGTCATACAGCAGGTCCCGCGTGGTGAGCTTCTCCCCCGCGTGGGTGCCGCCGCTCTCCCCGCCGTACCTGGAGACGTACTTCACGACGCCCTTGGGAACGGTGACCGTCCGGTCGAGGTGTCCGGACTGGATGACCAGGTAAGCGGTCATCACCTTGGTGATGCTCGCCATCGGCCGCTGGGCGCCCGGCTGCTTCGACCACAGCACCTGCCCGTTGGAGGCGTCGGCGAGCACGGACTCCCTGGCCTTGACCCTGGCGGGGGCGCCGGAGATCACCAGGGACGGTCCCGACGGCGACGGCGACGGCTTGGCCACGATCGGAGTCGAGGCGTCCTTAGCCTTCGGGGCCGCGGAACTCGCCGCGGGGGCGACCGGGCCCGCCGCGCGGGAAGGCGCGGCCGTGTACGCCGACCCGGGGACACCTGAGCATCCCGCCATCGCTACCGCCGCCAGCGCCCCCGCGCACACGATGAGCATCCTTCGAGGGGACGGGCGCATATCACTCCTGTGTGGGCGGCGGACGGGCCGGATCAGAGGAGATGCTACGACTTCGCGTCCGGGAAAATAAGCATATTCGTTGAAGCGGCCAGCGGTTTTCTCTGGAAAGCTTCTCAATATCCGTAGCTTACGCTCCGCTGCCGGCGTCAGTGGGCTGGCCCTCCAGGACGTCTGCCCTGATCACAGGAACCTCGACAGCCACAGGAGTCCCAGCGGGCCGCGCCCCAGGTTCGCCCTGGGGGTCGCGGAAGACCAGCCACCGCATGCCGCAGTACAGGTAGACGCCCTCGCAGCAGGCCGAGATGACGCGGGCCAGTTCGTAGTAGACGCCCAGCGCCACCAGCAAATCGGTGAGCCCGAGCACGAGGAGGAAGAAGTTGCTCACCTCGATGGCGGCGAACAGCGCGAACTGCCTGCCCGCGGCGCCATGCGACCGGAAGTTGAATACCCGGTTGAGCACGTAGTTGACCACCGCGGCGAGACCGAAGGCGAGCGCGATAGCCAGCGAGAGCCCCGCCCGCAGCACCCCGTGGAACAGCGCGAGAAGCACCAGGTTCAGGAGGAACGTGCCGAAGCTGATGAGCAGGAAACCGACCTCGCTGGGCCCCACGTAGCGCGAGAGCCCGAACGGAAGGACGCGGGCCACCGCCGTCATCGCGTCGGCGAACCGCGCTTTCTCGCGAGTCATGCTCCCTATTCTGCCGTGCCCGCCGGCCTGCCCGCGCCATGACGACAAACTCCGCTCTTGCCCATCGAGTATCCGAAATGCGGTGAAACCAGTCACACGCGAATAACGGATGAGCGGCGGAACGATCGCGTGCAGGCCAGCCGGGACGGGACATGTGGTTGGGTGCGTTGACAGTTGCAAGAACATCCCTGCGTGTCGTGACCCGGGTTCGGGCCGTCGGCCGGAGTTATGATCAGGAGTGGTCAGCCGCGGGCCTGGCGAGCCCTGATCAGTGAATGCGGCGTCCGGAGACTGTTGACGAGGAGTGCTTAAGTGGCTGTGTCGGTAGATCCGCCACCTCACAACAGCACAGACGGCCAGACGTCCACCGCCGCGCCAGCCCCGGACACGGCACCGGGCAGGCTCGCCGAGCCGCCGATCCCCGGGGGCCGGGTCGAGGCCCTCATGGGTCTCCTCATCAAGGTCCTGTCCCACAGCCCGCTGGCCCGTCCGCTGCCCGCCGTCACGCTCAGCGCGCTGGGACTGGCCGGCGTCGCCTTCGTCGGACTGTGCGCCACCGCGCCGAAGTCCAGCATGGCCACGCCCCCGGTCCTGCTCCCGCTCACCACCGTGGCCCGGAATATCGGTGCTCCTCACCTGCCCGACTCCGCGGCCATCGCCATCATGTACGTGGCGATCGGCCTGTGCTGCCTGGGCCTGGCCATGATGCTGTGGGCCAACAGCAAGGGCTGGTCCCCCAGCCCGAAGAAGGTCTTCGCCGCCGCCTCGGGGGCCGTCGCCGTCCTGGTGAACATCACCCCCGTGGGTTCCGGCGACGTCGCGAGCTACGCGACGTACGGGCGCATCGCGCTCCTCGGCCATAACCCCTACACCTTCGCCCCGATCCGGCTGCCCGGCGGAGCGGCCAACCCCTACACGTCCCTGGTCAGCCCCCAGTGGCGGAACACCCCGTCGGTGTACGGGCCCATCGCGACCTGGACGCAGATGCTCGCCGCCGACATCGGCGGCTCCCGGGCCTGGGCCACGATCTGGATTCTCATGATCATCGCCGGCCTGGGCTTCCTGGCCACCGGCTACGTGCTGATGCGCAACGCGGCCAACCCGGTACGGGCGGCGCTGCTGTGGACCGCCAACCCGATCCTGATCGCGGAACTGGTGATGGCCGGGCACCTCGACGCGCTGCTGGCGCTCGTGGCGATTGTCGCGGTGGTGCTGTCCCGCCGGCGGCCCAGCCTGGGAAACGACATCCTGGTCGGGCTCATGATCGGCGTGTCGCTCGGTTTCAAGCTCAACCTGCTGGCCCTGGGCATCGCGGTCCCCCTGCTGCACGACCGGGCCTGGCTGCGGCTGGCCCGCACCGCCGGCGTGTCCGTCGTCACCGTGGCCGCGCTGTACCTGCTCAGCTGGGGAACCAGCATGCTCGGCCCGCTGGCCAGCGCGTCGAAGATGGTGATCTCCCCGTCGCCCTGGCGGCTGGTCCAGGTCCTGGCGGCGAACCTGTACGGGCCGGCCGGGGAGCACGCGGCCACCACGGTCTTCGGCTTCGCCTGGCCGCCGATCATGCTGGCCCTGGCCTGGTACCTGTATAACCGGCTGTCACCCGACGTCCCCACCGTGGTCGCCGGCACCTGCGCGCTGATCTTCTCCTGGGCGCTGGTGGCGCCCTGGTCCCTGCCGTGGTACACGGCCATCGCCTGGGTCACCCTTGCCCTGCTGCCGCGGAACACGCTCACCCGCTGGCTCACCCTGGCGACGGGCGTGCTGTCGTTGCTGCATTTCAACGGCGGCTTTCCGATCAACCCGAAGGTCGGCCCGACTCCGTGACGTGAGAGCATCGCTAGCGGTCGGTGTCGGACGATAGCGGGTAAAAGCATCAGACGTGAGTGTGCCCACGGCGAAGCTCGCCGATCCCCCCATTTCCGGCGGCCGCGTCGAGGCGCTGGCCGGACACGTTATCCGGGTGCTCTCGCGCAGCCCGCTGGCCCGGCCCGTGCCCGCCGTGGCGCTGAGCTCGGCGGGCCTGGCCGGAACCGCGTTCCTCGGGCTGTGCGCGACCCCGTCTCAGGACAGTGCCGTCACCCCGCCGGTCCTGCTGCCCCTGACCGCGCTCGCCCGGCGCCTGGGTGCCCCGAGCCTGCCGGTCACGGTCGGGGACGTGATCATGGACGTGTCCGTCGCGCTCTGCTGCCTGGGCCTGGCCATGATGCTCTGGGCCAACAGCCGGGGCTGGACGCCGGACCCGCGCAAGCTGCTGTGGGCCGCGTCCGGGGTCGTCGCCGTCCTGGTGAACATCACCCCGGCCGGGTCGGCCGACATCGCCAGCTACGCCGCGTACGGGCGTATCGCCGCGCTCGGTCATAATCCCTACACCTGGACACCGCTCCGCCTTCCCGGCGGGCTGAGCAACCCCTACACCGCGGTGGTCAGCCCGCGCTGGCGCGCCACCCCGTCGGTGTACGGGCCGGTCGCGACCTGGATGCACCAGCTGGCCGCGATGATCGGCGGGGAGCGGCCCTGGCTCACGATCTGGGTTCTCATGATCGCCACCGGCGCCGCGTTCATCGCCGGCGGCTACCTCCTGCTGCGCACGGCGGCCAACCCGTCGCGGGCCCTCCTGCTGTGGGCCGTGAACCCGCTGCTGATCGTGGAGCTGGTCCTGGGCGGGCACCTGGACACGTTCGTGGCCCTGCTCTCCCTGGCCTGCGTCGTGCTGTCGCGGCGAAGGCCCGGCCTCTGGACCGACCTCGGCATCGGGCTGCTGGTGGGCATCGCCGCCGCCCTCAAGATCAACGCGGTGTTCGTGGCCCTGGGCATCGCCATCCCGCTGCTGCACGACCGGGCCTGGCTGCGGCTGGCCCGCACCGCCGCCGTGTCCGCCGTCACCGTGGCCGCGCTGTACCTGCTCACCTGGGGAACGACGTTCCTCAAGCCGCTGAGCGCGGCGTCCCGGCTGGTCATCGCCCCGTCGGGCTGGCGGCTGGCACAGCTGATCGTGCGGGACGAGTTCGGCGAGCACGCGCTGCGTCTGGTCACGGGTGTTTTCGGCTACCTCTGGCCGCTGCTGACACTCGCCCTGGCCTGGTACCTGTATAACCGGCTGTCACCCGACGTCCCCTCCGTGGTCGCCGGCACCTGCGCGCTGACCTTCGCCTGGGTCATCGTCGCGCCGTGGTCGATGCCCTGGTACGCGTCGATCGCCTGGATCACCCTCGCCCTGCTCCCCCGCAACAGCCTCACGCGCTGGCTGACCCTCACCACCGGCGTGCTGGCCCTGTTCCACTTCAACGGCCGTTTCCCTGATCAGGTAACCGGCCCGGCCCCGTAGGCCCGGCCCCCGTAGCCGCGCCACAAACCGGGCCGCCCCGCTCTTGCGGCCGACGCCATTGCCGCGAGAGGCGGCCGGGAGTCTGCTGGAAGCGTGACTTCTCCCACCGAACTCATCTCCCCCGGACGCGTGGCGGTGATCACCGGCGCCGCGAGCGGCATCGGCCTCGGCCTGTCCCGGCGGTTCGCCGCCGAGGGCATGAGCGTCGTCATGGCGGACGTGGAGGAACCCGCTCTCGGCGAGGCCGCCGCCTCGCTGGAGCAGGCCGGCGCCCGGGTCCTGCCCGTCGTCACCGACGTCTCCTCCGCCGACGCCGTGGGCCGGCTGCGCGACGCCGCCCTGGCCGCGTTCGGCGGGGTCCACGTGGTCTGCAACAACGCCGGGGTGGGCGGGCCGCACGGCCCGCTGTGGGAGTGCCCGCCCGGCGAGTGGGACTGGGTGATGGGCGTGAACCTGGGCGGCGTGATCAACGGGGTGCGGGCGTTCATGCCGGTGCTGCTGGAGGCCGACGCCGGGCACATGGTGAACACCGCGTCCATCTTCGGCGCGTTCGCCGGGGCACTGGGACCCTACGGGGTGTCCAAGCACGCGGTGGTCGCGCTGACCGAGACCCTGCACTTCAACCTGGAGAGCGCGGGCGCCACGAACGTGGGCCTGTCGGTCCTGTGCCCGGGGGCGGTGAACACGAACTTCGGCACGTCGGCCCGGAACCGCCCGGACTGGGCCGGGCCCCCTCTGGAGAAGTCCCCTCAGGAACAGGCCGCCGCCGCGCGATTCGATGAGCTGTCCCTGCGGGGACGCTCGCCCGACGACGTGGCCGGGATCGTCACCGACGGGATCCGGTCGGGACGCTTCTACATCCTGACGTCGCAGAACCGCAACGGCTCCGTCGCCCGCCGCGGCACCGAAATCGTGGCGGGCGGACCCCCCACGGTGCCCTTCCCGTAAGGACTCCCGGGTCTACACTGGGCGACCATGAGCACCGAGCCGCCCGCGCCGTCCGAACTCGCCCCGCCGGCCGCGAAGCGGGTCCCGGCCAAGCGCACGCATCACGACGACACCGTCATCGACGACTACGCCTGGCTGACCGATCCGAAGGATCCCGAGACGATCGCCTACCTGGAGGCGGAGAACGCCTACGCCGAGGCGATGACCGCGCACCTGGCGGACCTGCGGGGACGCGTGTTCGACGAGATCAAGTCCCGCACCCAGGAGACCGACCTGTCGGTTCCCGCCCGCAAGGGCGGCTGGTGGCGGTACTCCCGCTCGGTGGAGGGGCAGCAGTACTCGATTATGTGCCGGCGCCGGGTGCGGTCCGGGGAGACCGCTCCCCCGATGCCCGCCGACGGCGAGCCGCTGGACGGCGAGGAAATCCTGCTCGACGGCAACCAGCTGGCCGAGGGCAAGGAGTTCTTCCGGCTCGGCACCGCGACCGTCAGCCCGGATGACCGGCGGCTGGCCTACTCCACCGACTTTTCCGGCAACGAGCGGTACACGCTGCGGATCCGGGACCTGGCCTCCGGGCAGGATCTGGCCGACGAGATCCCGGACGTCTTCTACGGCTGCGCCTGGGCCGCCGACGGCAGCGCGATCTTCTACGTGACGGTCGACGACGCGTGGCGGCCCTGCCAGGTGCACCGGCACATCCTCGGCACGCCGGTGGCCGAGGACACGGTCGTCTACACCGAAAGCGACGAGCGGTACTGGGTCGGCGTCGGACTCACCCGCAGCGAGCGGTACATCGTCATTCACTCCGCGTCCAAGCTGACCAGCGAGGTCCGGCTGCTGGACGCCTCCGATCCCACCGGCGAGTTCGCGGTGGTGGCCCCGCGCAGGCAGGGCGTGGAGTACGACGTCGAGCAGGCCGGGGACCGGCTGCTGATCCTGCACAACGACGGCGCGGAGAACTTCGAGCTGGCGACGGCCCCGCTGCCGGGCCACGGCGACACGGCCGCGTGGACGCCGCTGATCGGCCACGACCCCGGCACGCGGCTGCTGGACGTGGACGCGTTCAAGGACTACCTGGTCATCTACTTCCGGCGCGAGGGACTCACGGGCCTGAGGATCCTGCCCTCGGACGGCGACGGCTCTGCGGCCACGGGAGGCGAGGGGCGCGAGATCAGCTTCCCCGAACCGGTCTACACGACGGGCCCCAGCGCGAACTGGGAGTACGAGACCGGCACCTACCGGCTGGTCTACACGTCGATGGTGACACCCGGCTCCATCTACGACTGCGACCTGGCCACCGGCGAGCTCACGCTGCTGAAGCGGCAGCCGGTGCTGCCCGCCCCGGACGGCAGCGAGTACGCCGGCGACGACTTCGAGCAGTTCCGCGAGTGGGCCACCGCCCCGGACGGCACCAGGGTGCCGGTCTCGATCGTGTGCAAGAAGGGCACGCCGCGCGACGGGTCGGCGCCGTGCCTGCTGTACGGGTACGGCAGCTACGAGCACTCGGTCGACCCGGCCTTCTCCATCCCGCGCCTGTCCCTGCTCAACCGGGGCTTCGTCTACGCGATCGCCCATGTCCGCGGCGGCGGGGAGATGGGCCGGGCCTGGTACGACAACGGCAAGATGCTGGCGAAGAAGAACACCTTCACGGACTTCGTCGCCTGCGCCGAGCATGTCGTGGCCCAGGGCTGGACGTCCCCGGAACGCCTGGTGGCCCGCGGCGGCTCGGCCGGCGGCCTGCTGGTGGGCGCGGTCGCGAACCTGGCGCCGTCGGCCTTCGCGGGCATCGTGGCACAGGTCCCGTTCGTGGACGCGCTGGACTCGATCCTCGACCCGTCGCTGCCGCTGACCGTCACCGAGTGGGAGGAGTGGGGCGACCCGCTGCACGATCCCGAGGTGTACGCGTACATGAAGTCCTACACCCCGTATGAGAACGTGACCGACGCCCGCTACCCGGCGATCTTCGCGCTGACCAGCCTGAACGACACCCGCGTGCTCTACCACGAGCCCGCCAAGTGGACCGCCCGCCTGCGCGCGACCGCCGGCGGCGGCCCGTTCCTGCTCAAGACGGAGATGGAGGCCGGCCACGGCGGCCGCAGCGGCCGCTACGACGCCTGGGAGGAAGAGGCCCTCGTCCTCTCCTGGATCATCGACACGACCACCAAGCCTTCCACCTAACGGATCTTCGTTACCCCGCCGCCCGGCCGCCGAACTCGATGTCACATAGGTACCCCTCTAACGTCACCGGCGGCACTTCGACCGCCCGCGGCCGGCCAGAGCCGTGACCCGGTTAATCCGGCCAGCCGCCGGTATGACCTCTTTAGACTGGGCGCGTGACCATGGCGCTGATCCTCCTGGCGGACGTGCGCTGGCGGGGACGACCGGTGGCGGGCGAGCGGCCGCGGGCGCTGCTGGCGGCGCTGACCGCGCGGGAGTGCCGCGCGGCCAGCGCCGGGAAGCTCATCGAGGCCGTGTGGGGTGACGACGCGCCCGCCAACGGGCTCAAGGCCCTGCAGGTGCTGGTGTCGCGGGTCCGGACCGCCTGCGGCGCGGACGTGATCGTCCGGGACGATTCCGGGTACCGGCTGGGCGCCGGCCCTGACGAGGTCGACAGCTGCCGGCTGAACCGGTGCGCACGGGACGCGGCGGCGCGGCTGGAACGGGATCCGGGTGCGGCTGCCTCGCTGGCCCGGGAGGCCATGACCCTGGCGGGTTCCCTCCCGGCCGCAAGCGAGGGAGAGGACGGCCCGCTGGCCGGCGTGCGCCGGGCCGCCGCCGCGGACGCGGCCGCCGCGCGGATCATCCTGGCGCGGGCGGCCAGCCGGACGGGAGAGCACGCGTCCGCCCTGGCGCCGCTCGAAGACGCGCACGACTCCCATCCCGGCGACGAGGCACTGCTCGCCGACCTGCTGCGCAGCGAGGGCGCCGTGCGCGGCCCCTCGGCGGCCCTCGCCCGGTACGAGCGGTACCGGAACGACCTGCGGGAGCGGCTGGGCACGGATCCCGGGGAGCCGCTCCAGCGCGCCTACCGCGCCCTGCTCTCCCTCGATCATCCGGTACGCCAGGGGGTCCGGCACGACACGACCGAGCTGATCGGCCGCGACCTCGACCGGCAGCGACTGGGCACGCTGCTGGCCACCGCACGGGTCGTGTCCATCGTGGGGCCGGGCGGGATCGGGAAAACCCGGCTGGCGCACGCGCTCGCCCGCACGGCCGGCGAGCCGTCGGTGCACGTCATCGAGCTGGCCGGCGTGACCTCGGCCGAGGACGTCGTGGCCGAGGCCGGGTCCGCGCTCGGGGTCCGGGACTCGGTCACCGGGCGGCGGGTGCTGACGCCCCAGCAGCGTTCCGACGTGCGGGCGCGCATCGCGAGCACGCTGGGGCAGTCTCCGTGCCTGCTGGTGCTCGACAACTGTGAGCACCTGATCGAGGCCGTCGCGGACCTCGTGGCGTTCTGTGTCGCGACGGCGCCGGATCTTCGGGTGCTCACCACCAGCCGCGCGCCGCTGGCCATCGCCGCCGAACGCGTCTACCCGCTGGGGGAACTCGGCGCGGCCGACTCGGCGCGGCTGTTCACGCAGCGGGCCGTGGCGGCCCGGCCGGGCGTCTGGCTTCCCGAGCAGGCCGTGGCCAGCCTCATCGCCCGGCTCGACGGCCTGCCCCTGGCCATCGAACTGGCTGCCGCCAAGGTCCGCGCCATGTCGGTGGAGGAGATCGACCGCCGGCTGGAGGACCGGTTCGCGCTGCTGCGCGGCGGCGACCGCAGCGCCCCGGACCGGCACCAGACCCTCCTCGCCGTCATCGAGTGGTCGTGGAACCTGCTGGGTGCCGGGGAGCAGCGGGCGTTGCGGCGGCTGGCACTGTTCCACGACGGGTTCACGCTGCCGGCCGCCGAATCGGTGCTGGCCGCCGACGGCACAGCGGTCGACGCGGTTCGGGGGCTCGTGGATCAGTCGCTGCTGAGCGTCCGGGAGGATCCGGCCGGGATCCGGTACCGGATGCTGGAGACGGTGCGGGAGTTCGGAGTTCTGCGGCTCGCGGCGGCGGGCGAGGAGCGGGCGGCTCGCGGCGCGCTGCGGTCCTGGGCGACCGGGTACGCGTTTGAGCACGGCGGCCGGCTGTCCGGGCCCGGGCAGTTCGCGGCCATCGACGCCCTCGCCGCCGAGGAGACGAACCTGGCCGACGAGCTGCGGGCCGCGCTGGCCGACGGTGACCGCGGTGCGCTGGCCCGGCTGCTGGCGGTGCTCGGGCTGTTCTGGACGGTGCGCGGCGACCACCCGCGGCTGGTCGCCGTGGCCGATTCGGTCGCCGACGCCTTCGACGACTGGTCGCCGCCGTCGGACCTGGCCGCCGACGCCCGCGCCGCGGTGACGGTCGCCCTGGCCAACGCGCTGATGACCGGGGCGCAGAGCAGCCGGCCGCTGAGCGTGATCCTGCGGCGGCTGTGCCGTTCCGGCGCGGAGCCTGGTGTCGCGGACGCCGTGCATGTCGCCGGGCTCGTCCAGGTGCTGCTGGCCTACGACCCGGACGACGGCGACGGTTCCCTGCAGTGGCTGGAACGGCTCGCTGACGACCCGAACCGCTACACCGCGGCGACCGCTAGCCAGTGGCTCTGCCACCTGCGCGGGAACGCCGGGGACCCCGAGGGCGCGGTGACGGCCGCCGAGCGCGCCCTGGACCTGATCCGGCCTGAAGACGGACCGTGGGCCATGACCATGCCGCACGTCCTGCTCGCCGATTTGTCCATGGGCCTGGGTGAGAACCGGTCGGCCACGGTGCGGCACGCGCGGGCCGCGCTGCCGGTGATGGAGCGGGTCGGGGCCGCCGACGACGT
>Ga0131853_10012294_pt1 | contig 15682 bp, 9 predicted proteins | sample TergutLab28metaG_FD_92764 | JGI IMG/M metagenome (GOLD analysis project Ga0131853, IMG submission 92764) | Labiotermes labralis P1 segment gut microbial communities from Petit-Saut dam, French Guiana - Lab288 P1 (version 2) (version 2) | ecosystem: Host-associated > Arthropoda: Insects >...
TGCATGATCGCTAAATACTCAATAGCTACTCACTTGCCATTATACCTGTAGCCTTACAACGCGAGTTCAAGTTGTCACTTGAAACAGATAAAAGAAAACGGTTCGAGGAATTCCTGTCTGTACTGTAAGCAGCAAAGGCGTTCTGAAGTTCTCTCTGTTCAGCAGAACTGCTCACGGGAGTTGTGAATTAGTTCTAGGCGTTTAGAAACATTTTCTTCAATGGCATCTCTACAGACGGTTAACACAAGTCCTGAATAAGGAATCCACGTTGTCATTCTGCAGGGAAACAATTTATTTTCTTCACCAGGACACATTAATCACACGTTACAACAATATTATGTTGGACATCAAGCATTGTCTGTGGTACATTTTATATACACAACATTTCGGACGCTGACCCATGTGTTTCCTCAGGTGATAATATAAACCGAGCACTGTCACAACTGTGAGAGAATCACGTGATAAACAAGACGTAAAAAAGACACACTGTGTTGGTCCAGGCGGTGACGATTCTGGCGTGAGTGCTGGAGGCACCCGCTTCGAATCTCTGCCGGGACATACAATAGTCTGAGGGCTTTTACGAGTTTGTTGAGTCCTTCCATGTAAATTCCGGAATAATATATATAAAATAAGCCAAGACACTTCTTTCTGCATCACTTCTACCCACCATCGCCACACTATTCGACGCTATACAGCGGCATCAGTATAGGTTATAGTCTGTTTTACTGACTGCTCCTCCAGTGCATACAGACACGCACGAAAGGCAGACGTTGATTTGTACGTACAGTACAACGATTGAACTTCCAGAATTCAGCACATGCAATTCGATCTGAGGGAAGATGCGGTGCCTACAGAACTAGTACTGGCACTAGTACTAAACACTTTCTGCGGTTTGATCCCAACCGTCGTCATTAATTTTACAAAAGAAACTCCAGAGCAATAATGAATCATAACATTCCGGTATTTTGGATGTGGTGCGGCGTCTTCGGATGGGACTGTAAATTTCTTTTTGGTTCCGGGACCCTCGACAACAGGGCTTCGAAACGTCGCAAATCACACACGCTATGATACTGCGTCACGTTCCAGAAGACTGGAATCCTCAGTTACAAGGTAACAAAGCCAACTTCCGAACTGCTGTCTATGTAAACACGTGATAATGGCGGGCAGCCAACTTCCAGTGCAGTGCTGCGAAATGAGTCAACGATTTCCACAAATCTTAGAGAGTGCTAATCTTATGTAGGCTAAAACATTAATTAATATACGTCAGCACAACTATTTTGTCGGTGTAAACATATTGGGATCCCAACATGTACACAGCATCTGTTGACTCAGTCTGAAGATGGCCGTTTAAAGGGTCGAAACATGCAGCCTTGTATAATAAAATAGTTGTGCTGACGTATATTAATTAATGTTTTAGTATATTCCTAACACATCGTGATGTCTTCCATCAAGTTATGCAGGCTGCTCAGTTTGTCAGTACGGCTCCCGTTATTACTAGAAGTATTTTCAGGAAAGAAGCTCGTCTATATAGCAAATACATTAAAAAATTTCGTTCCAACCTTCAAGTAAACACAACGCATCTCCGTTACAAAGAAAAGTCGATTAATGTTTTGGGAAACAATAGCTGCTTCTGGTGAAAAATAAAGAAAACAGATAAACCAGTACACTCCGTGGGTCATCGGGGTTTATCAGACGTTACATAAGGCCTTACACACAACGGTCGAGGTCACCCTGTTACATGCCAATGCAAGCACAAAGGGGAGGTGGAGATATGGCTCTATTCCTTCTTTAACTTCGGCGCTATGGGGATGGGTTGTCAACGCCACGGCCGGGCCTTTTTACTCCGGTAAAGAGTCCCGGCACCCACTGTACTGGAGGCTGGGTGGGCCCCAGGGCCAGCATGGACCGGTATGGCGAGATACAATCTGTTGCCACACCGGGAGTCGAACCGCAGACCATCCAGCCCATGGCGAGTCGTTACACTGACTACGCTATTCCGGCTTCCATTACATACATAGGATCATTATTTTATTTGTAGTCGCAATCCCTACTCTTTAAAAGCAACGTGTTTTAAGAGTGGAACGGGAAAACTAATGGACCAGAGCACTGATCGCCTATTGCAGTTTAAAAGAACAAACCCAAGGGAGCAGCCAGGGGGAAGCACGAGTGGTGCGGCCGTTTGGGCAGCAGGATCCAAGGGGTAGCAAAGCGCCCAGCAAAATGAAAACTTTTGATGAAAAAATGATGCTATCCTCTCAACAATTTTAAAACATTAAGAAAAATAAAAGGAAATTCAATAATAACTGTGATTTTTACAGTTCGTAATTTCTGTTAGGGGCCGCCATTGTGATTACTCGGCCCGGGCGCCAAAAACCTAGCTACGTCACTGCATAAGCCTAGTTGATACGAGTGTTTTGATTTGGTTCTACAGACCAACAAATACGGTGTAACAGTAAAGATGTTACAGTCTACAAACACTACACAGTAAAAGCGTGAGGCGTTATTTGGGGTAAGGTCCCTACATTCTTAGTCTCGGCACTATATGAAGGTGTGGGATTTGCTTCACGATCCAGCTGTTTACTTCCCAAGGAAAGGGCCTGCAGTAACCACTGGACAGGAGAATGGGATACCTTGCGGTCGGTCTTCAAATATCCGTCCTTGCTCCTGCTGGGTATCGAACTACCGTCGTCTGACCTAGATAATTAATGAGTTTAGTAAAAACAAGAGCAAATTCATACTGTAGGCCTACCGTATGATTCGAATTATGTAGCTACTGTATGTTCAGAATTATGTAGCTACTGTACGTTCCAAATTATGTAACTACCGTACGTTCCGGTTTATGTAGCTACTATACGCCCCGAAGTATCTACAATAGCTACTGTAAGGTCCGAAATATGTAGGTACTCCACGTTCAGAACTGCGTAGCTACTGCACCCTCCGAATTACGCAGCTGCTGTAAGTTCCGAGTTGCATACGACCAACGAAACTTACGGTACCTTTTATTACGATTCATGCAGTTGCGTTATATTATACTGAATACAAAGAAAGAATGACAGTCAACACAACTCCGCAATATCTGCCCTCAGTGCTATAAGGCACAAATATTCTACGTACATTTGCAACGTGCACCATCGGTTTAGTGAGATCTGTCCAGTTTACAAATATTTACTAAAATAGTAAATATATCGGGCGTACTGTCGCAGGTCTATGCGCAATGCCTTCGGCCAGTTTTCTCCATTACTCCATCTCTGGCGTGGTTATTAGGCAACCAAAACCATTTTTATAGTGAGAACGTCACCTACGCCCACCGCTGTTTTATTGCGTAGCAACGCTTTAATACATAAAGCGAGCATTATAAGGCGGAACACAACGTTAATTAACGGAAATGTGTATTCATAAAACTGTCGTAATAAAGAAGAATTATTTCAGGAAAATCTATTTTAAGAAACTCCGTGCGTAGAACAGGCACTTTCGCTGTTATTACATTCTTTTATATATCTCGTTTCTGCATAAAAAGTGTGCGAGTTTCCTGTCTGGAATTCTATTTTCTTTGCAGACTGCCTTCAGAACAACACTTACGTGCTGTATTTTGGTGGTCTGAGTTTTCCCGCGACCCCTGGAATACCCTAAATCACAATTCACCTGAGAAAAAAAAACAGCTTATAGAACCGCTGTTGGTGGTAGACAATCCCTCACTGCACCCTCACAGCCTCTTTTGACTCCCCCTGTATTCCATTGGACAAGAATTATAGCAGCAGAAGAAAGTATTTTGCCAGTGGTTCCATTTCAAAGGCCATAACTGTCAATCTTACGGAGATACTGGCAAAGGATACGGTCTTGGATTCCTAATATGACAGCCATAATTGACATAAACTTCCAACATTAATGCTGTGTAGAAAGGAACACGCTAAACCGGAGCCTGTCTTGAATACCAATCTATCGAAAATCGGTTCATAGAGAAAATTTATAGTACTGGCGCGAATATTTGCGTGGAAGAATCTCATGAATAGATAAAAGCATGAATACATGAATAATGTTGCTTCAGAGCTGTGGTTGCTATAATATATGGGGGACAGAGTTTCTTTTCTTTCAAAGCGGCGCACTACAACGGCAAGTAGCGAAATTTCGAAGGTGTACTGACGACACTTCGCTGATGGCAGGAGAATATGAACTATAAGCAAGCAACAAACGCATAGCCGTCTGATAACTTACATTTTACAAACTTGCGTAATACTTCGTGCCAAATGTATTAATAAGCAGGCCCTTGTACAACCTGAAGAAGACAGTGCTGTGAAACGATTTTTTTTAAATTCAATGTGTACTGTCTTGATAAAAGTGAACACTCGACGTTTCGAAGGCTGGCGCTGGTCAAGCCCTCACGTAACCAACTCTGTACGCCCAGTACACTAAAACATCTCTTATTACCTCGCTTTATAGCTTCACGTTGCCCACTGACACGTCAGAAAACTGTAGGTCGGCTACATCGCCATGTTCAGACAACTGGACGGAGGGCCTAATTTCATTGGATACGAAACATAAGCCTCGCCTTTATTGCAAGACATTTCATTTGGGCTCAGATCACTGTCCTAATGTGTAAAAACTGCTAGACGTTTTGGGGGCTGGTTTTGTCTCCGTGTTCAGGTCAAAGCGAAGAGGCATACCCTCCGCTGCCCTTCATCATTATACATATTGCAGATACCGTAAGGACGCGACAGAGACTGGGTACGCTGTATTCCGATACAACGGCATGTTCCTATATAGGCCTAGATAAATATTAAACAAGATAACACCTCGATGTAAAAGAGCCCTAATGGGTACAGGCAAATGAAGGCAATTAAATAGCGTCTACTTACCACGCTTCCAAGCTGAAGAAATACTATTTGCAGTCGGAACGAACAAATATCACCAATATCAGTTCACAGAACTTCCGAAGGGGCTTTACCTGTTGCAACCTGCAGTTAGGTGACGCCTGCCAAAGAATAACAACCTCTGTATTAACTGGCAAACGACTGGTTACGCCAGACCAATCCAATAATCTTATACACTGTAACAGTAGTAAAAACAAACTTGATAAAGATATACAAATTTAGATGGTCTTGAGTCAGCATGCCAGCCGACCGTCAGCTTGTCTGTGGGTCCACGTTCTTTGTCAGCACTAAAATCTTTCATGATTAGTATCACAAATACACAGAAATGCCAAGCACATGAAACAAATAAGTTTGAAGCTACGACTGATCATTCTTAAGCATCGCGGAATTCAGGCGTTCGGAGACGTCGAGATTAAATTCCGATAGGCGTCGGAATTTAATAGAAGCGAATGCCATGTTTCACAGTAAAGGTAAAGCACTCCCGTTACAGACCTGGAGTGGCCCAGAGGGTTCCAGGAAGTTAAGGTTCCCAGATTTCACGCCAACGGCACAGGATGGTGGTAAGGTTGTCAGTCTTACGCACCGGTCGCCTTTACCCCAGGAAATGCTCCCGGTACTCATTTCTGTTACAGGCTGAGTCGACTCAGGGCCATAGTCATGTTTCGCAGTACGGCAGTTTTATTCCCAAGAAAGAGCCTCTAGCAAATACAGAACAGGCCAGGTGGTTAGGTACCAGGACCTATCTGGACAAAGTTGTGATGGCGAAAAACCTTAATTTCCCTGTAGGAAATCGAACCCGGGTAATTCAGGTCACAGCCAGTCACGCTACTGACTGAATCTGCACAAAATTTAGTCAAAACAACCAATTATCTTCCGAAAGTTTCTAATATTTATTAAATTTTAGTCACGTTAATGGCATCGCATATCTCACTATCTTGTCATAATGTTAACATGAGCAAGAGGGACGAAAAACGTTGCTTCTAAAATAAGCATTAATTTTGAAGGAAAAAAATCTTCACATGTCGTATTAACTTTAACGCGAGATGTGAGGTTGTCACTGCCACTGACTGCTTTAAAAATGAACTACAGTACTAACTTACTGATGACCTATTAAAGATTACCTGCTTAAACTACCGAAATGTCACGACCCTCTTTGTTACAGAACTAATCAGACCCCCACGACGAATATGTGAATCTCTTATCAAGCAACAAGCCTATAGGAGTTTCTAGTACAAAGCGTACAGTCATACAAATCAGCAATCTGTGTGATATACTGATTAATTTTTCCTTTGCCGAATTTTGCTTAACTTGAACATTCATTCTTTCTAAAACATAACGCCGTATCAATTCAAAATCATTTCGTTTCAGAGGAGCGTGGTTCTTCCATCTTCAGAGTCAAAGCAGTCCTAGAAGAGTGCGAAGACCCTAAAGGCGGAGCCAGCAAGCTTATCCGATCTGTCAGTTACTATTAACCAGTCTACCAATATTCCAGAAAGCTGACACCTTCAACTTAAACTAAATTTCAATAAGCAGTTATTTCGACAGATAGTCGTTTATTTAATCCCCTCGTAACCGTATGGCTAGCCCAGACAACACTGCCAAAACACAGAGACTAAGCAAGCAGCGCTCTGAATGCGCCCCTTCGTGACGTGCCGCGGCTTGGTTTCCAGTAATTTAACGTGAAGTCAGAGGCTGTTCTATCAGTGGTACTGTACACCAGCAGAGTGGCAGAATGCCAGCGGGCGAAACATGGCGCTGACCTCTACGTCACGGGGGTCATGTCGCACGAATATTAAATATGCGCTTGTAGTGTCCGATGACGTTAGATACATAAACTTTACTTTCCGGCTCGGACATAAAGAAAACCCGTGACGACAGACGGGGTGCATGCTACGCTAGCGACAGAGGGAACAGTATCGTTGGACAATCAGCCAGGCTTCTTGCCATGCTACACACGAGGCCCCGCGCTTAGGTTAGGCAGTGATGCTTCTGGTCAGCTTCTATTCGGTATTTGGGACCTGAAAAACAGATATGTCCTGCCATCTCTCAGCAATGCCAAATAAAATAACTTTGCGACCTTCACACAACAAGATTTGGCCCACTATGGTAATGTATGCCTACCAATAAAAGAAGACAAACCGGAGAAGGTTAAGAAGTGTGAAAGATAAGATTGGCACAACCTTATCTAGTTTATGCCAGTGTGTTTCAAGAGCAACCGGTCGTCACGTGGGGGTTTGTGGAGAGCCACGACAAGTCTATTTATCTTGTTCTACACTTCGAACTGGGAACATTATACTGGAGGAGATCATAACATGTTTTGTCTCAGATCCGGTCGAACAGACGGCTGTCACACAACAGAAAGCGACGAAAATATAAAATTGAGAAATTCTTGTAACTAAAGTTTTTATTTCTTACGAAGTGATAAAATGAGGCCATTAATCTAGTTCAGTAGCGGAACACAAGCTTCAACTTCTGGCCGTTTTACCCCAAGCAAAAACCCCCGTTATTGTTTTGACATATGTGTATCAGAATCCCTACGATATGGTGACGACATTCGAGGCTTGAGGTTAAAGAAGCAAGTTTCTCTCTCCCATAGCACGCAGACCGGCTCGGGGGTCCAACCAATTTTCTTATCCAGTCGGCACAAACGGCTCGTTAAAGCGGCCACTCACGCCAATCAGGTGTCGAAGTTACGAATGCGTGGAGCTACATCTTGTCTCTTCTTTACGTCTTCATGGCATAGTGCCTGATTAAGAGGAGTAACTGAGGAAGACTAAAGAAAATCTTCCAACACGCCCTGTCGGCACATCCCAGAGCATATTTGGAAATCATACTTCATGGGAGAAATGAATGGTAACCACTACAACACAGTGATAAATGTTAACAGTAAGTCGGCCCTTTGAGGTAAGAAAATTTAATGATGATATGATAGAGGCAGTTTGTTTTGTACACCCTTTTGGGCCCTGTTATGGGTATCTGCTAAGACACAATATGAACTGGTAAGGCAGTGTGAGCAGATAGCAGAGCAGTTTATCTGTAAGTGGCGTGTCAGGAGAGGATATAAAGAGGGAGGGACGCTATGCTATATTGATGATTGCAGAGGTTTCTTTGTGGGAGGGAGACAAGACAGTCTGCCGTTAGATAGATCGGATGAGGCTGAACTAGACCATAGGAAGAGAACGGCAAACCAATCGCATCCATATAATATTAGACCCCAGAGGAAGGCAGAAGGGGGAAAAAAACGAGGAAAATAAAAGAGGAACGCAAGACTTTCCTCCAGATTGGATGTGAATCTACTTTAAAATGCGTATATCTTCCTAGAGTAAGAAGCAAAGCCAATCGCTGGTAGAGGGGCTGTTTATACTACCGCATCATCAAGCTTCTTCTTGCAGTCCTACTCTCAACATGCAAATCCTGAAGTAGGCTAACCAATCGCTGCAGTGTTCATCTCCCGAACGATGTATGAGAAAGGAAGAGACTCCTGCACAAGATTCTTTACAGTAAAACCCGTCTCAAGGGACCATGAAAGAGCTTTCGGTCTCACAGAACTTCTTACTAGAGATACTGTAGAAGTTTGAGCATTGTAATACATAGGAAACGTGCTGCCGATAATACAGTGGAAGAGTGCACTGTATGTATGGAAACAAATGCAGACCTGACAGAACTGTTGAGGACAGGTGACCGAATAGAGCATGCAACTGTAAATATAGAAACAGAATGCCGACTGCCTAGGAGATACCAGGAAGATTGTTTAGAGGCCGGTACAAGTATTGGATTACCTAATCCTTAAAAACGAAGATATTTAAAGTCGACTACCGCAGATTGCGAACCACTGTGGTGGTACGGGCTCCAAGAAACCGTATCGTTTGTTGAGGGTAGTGACGCAACACGCACGGCACAGGGTAAAATAAGGACGCAACCACATGAACAGAAAAAGGAACGGGGAAATGAAGACGCATCATGAAATATTCATTACTTCTGCTACTAACACTTTCAACGATATTAAAATGGTTCTTAGTGCTGTGCGAACCATTTCAAAGCAAGAGTAATCTCAAAGCTGCGGACGAAGAAGGGCTCATTAGCGAAGGGATAAATCCCATATGTGGATCTCGGCAATCTGCTGTAATCATATCAAGTTGCTTTATGCGAAGGTACCAGAAAATTAAGTTTAAATACCAGGTCTGCAGTAACAAAGGGTAAATAACGGTATAAATAATAGCTAAGCCTAATGCCTTAAAATACACAATAAGAAATTAATAGCTACTACACACTCATTCCGCTAAATAGATAACTAAATTAATAAATAATTCAGTGGCCGCGCGGTCTAAGGGGTGGATCTGTGGACGCTCGCTTGCTGGGGTTGTGGGTTCGAATCCCCCCGGGGGATTGTATGTCTGTTGTGAGTGTTGTGTGTTGTCAGGTAGACGTCTCTGCGACGGGCTGATCACTGGTCCAGAGAAGTCCTACCGAGTGTGTGTGTCTACATCAGTGTGATCGTGAAGCATCGACAATGAGGAGGCCTTGGTCCAATGCGACTGTCGGGTCACGAAAAAAGCTAATAATCAAGTAACTCTCTAACTTGACAACTAACAGACAATTTAGCTCAATAAAAATAATTACCGAACTAAAAAACAAAATGTTTTACCTAATCAGGTAGCTAAAAATACGGAGCAAACTGAGGAAGTATCCGTAAGATTAACCTGATAAATATTTAAGTGAAGCAGATGAATAATTATCTACAGATCATTTGATTTACGCTTCATTCATTAGGTTTTCAACAAAAATTTGTAAGCACATCTGACGCTTTACGTGCCACATATGCAGCCAATTTCCATCCTACAGATGAATCTGCGAACGATAATGTGGCAGTACAAACGAGGAAGCTGATCATTTTGATATTTTCTACTTTCTTCTTCAATTCGCCGCCCGCCTGTATCTTGATATTCTCCTCTGCCATTTGCACTGTACCACTGCATCCCTCCTCTGATCTCCCAACAGTTTTCGTAATTACAATGTAGTCTCTGACTTCAAAATCGGGGTACGAACAAGTATCCTCTCATTGTGTATTTCGACGGTTAAGTCTCAATAAGTCAGTAAAATTACTGCCTACAAACTGAAATTCGGGGTTCACTTCCCGCTATCTATAAGTATAAACAATAATACTGCATTCAAGTTTATATCGGCTCCAATACTCACACAGCTTCTCGTTCAGAGCAGTGTGTGAGCTACAGCCTTATTGCATGCAGCGCAGTCTTTCTGGAGAATTTGAAAATGGAGCAGTAAATAAATGCCTCGCCTTTAATGTAATGTTCAAACAGCATGACATAGGATCGAAAGAAAGACGACAAGATTCTATTCCATAACTCATCCCTACGTCTTTAACATAAACTTTAAAATTATCCTACCATTGAGTCCTAGGTCTCCCAAGTTGTCGCCTACTTACGGGTTCCCAAGTCATTATTTAGTATACGCTTCTCATCCATTCCACTACAAAGTATAGCTTTATCACATCTCGGTATTCGCCTGTACCGTACGAGGGTATTCATGTTAAAACGCAAACCGACTGTCAATAAAATACAATTATGTACAATACAAACATCGATGCATACAGTACAGTACAATACAATACCAACAGTATTCATTTAAAATAAATACAATTTACTCATAAAATGATAATTTAAAGGATGACTGTTTGTTAAAAAGTAAAAACCACATTGTTTGACCCAACAGCACACACACACACACACCACACAACACACACACACACACACACACACACACTGCACTCGCGACGCAGCGTGTACCAAACAGCAGAAAACTGTCAGTTTCACCAAGTCCGCCCATCACTGGCATTCTAATTTGAAGAATAGCCATCCAGTGACCGACCTTGTCATGCGCACACCACTACGGGAATCTTGCAGTTAGAGTTGTGTGATAAAACAAACACGCTGTGTGCGCAATATTCAAGTTTCGTACATAACTGTGACATTATGTCTCCACTGTGAACAGCCCACACGGATGTGATACTTCAACACATAGGGCAGATATATAATGATACCAAAACTGCATGGAGATAACATTAGTTTTGCACAACATTTACACCGCATTTTTTGTATTTGATTGGACTAAAGTTGTAAGCTTCGACACACAGAGACGATGTATGAGTCGCTCTCTAATAGGCTACTGGTGATCTTTCATTATCAGGTACAGAGGCTTATCAATTTGACAGTTGTACTGCACAGTGTTTATTCCGCTGTGCAAGGAAAGGAAGAGGGAAGCTCATGAACACATTTGCCGTACATTCCAGCACTCACACACAAAAAAGGAAGCGCTAATCTAGTTAGTTAAACAGCAGAGAAAAAAGAGATAAGAAAATGTAGGTAGTAAAGAATACAAAAGAAAGAGGAAAGGAAGAGAGAAATATAAATGGAAAGATGGCGTAGAGGAATTTACTTCTTTCATCTATTCTTTTTTATGTCGTTGAAATTGAGACAGTCCACAAATTGGATACCAACCGGAAATGGCAGAGAGGCGGATGGGTGGCCTGGAATCACCACAAATGTGCTAGGGTGGGGGGACGTTGAAACATTTATTTTCATGAAGTTTATTTGTGGAAAGGAACCTCTTTTTTAAAGTCTTAACAAATGTTCTGGCCTCTGTCCTACAAGGAAAAGGAATCTGTTTATAGAAGATAAAAATATCAATAAGCAAGTCCATAATGCAGGGTATTATTTGAAAACTGATGCTTAGATAAACTGATAAGAAATACTCATCGTTTATGAAATCCGAATGGTCCTTACTGGCTTCACAACTCACCGAATTTAATTCCGATCCGGATAAAGGCAGTCTATATTCTCAGATCTTTGTACTTCAATATTCATTACATTTATCACGTTTTCTGTGTGGATTCTTACGTCAATTTTGTAGACAGTTCTGTGAATTTCTCAATTCAATGCACATTATACGACCCACCCATTCAATCTTCCCTGATTTAGGTAACCTAACAAGGAATTCGATATTAAAGGAACGAAACAACTATTGACGGTAGCAATTTCCCACAGCAATGACAACTCTCAAACACTTAAGCACATTCCGGGAGTTGTAAATGATCACTGTGCGCTCAATATATATTACACTCTCTCTGCTTGTTAATTACTTTTCCGTGTATACTGCAATTACACTTTCCATGCAGCCAGAGAGACAAGCATTCTACATCTGTACTTTTTTTAATAACACTCGTAAATCAGGAGATGTAATTGGACGAATTCGCAGCACTTCAGCCGCTGCCAATGAAGTTATGACGCACGATATCTGTCATCGCACACGAACCAAGAAACCTAAATTCGAAACATCGAATAACAAAATAAAATCTGCTTACAACGGAATCTCAGTGGGTGTGTTTCAAATGCACATCCGTGCAACACTGACAGCCTATGAAATTCTGGTACAATTTTGCCCTATTGGTTTTCCTACGCTCCCTATTTCTGTATGCACTTCATTACTTCGTTTGCTTCCACCTTTGGTCCTTCCATTTTACCCTTTCCCATTTGTGTTCCTTCTCAGACAGCCATATTTAAGTAGACACACTACACGGCTACACAGAATTATCATGTAGAACAGACAGACAGACATTCATAATCAGGCGGACCCTTAAGCACTTACGGTGCGACAAATATTTCTGGTTTAATGACGGTTCCGATCTGCCTTTGTTATTATACGCAGCCGACTGACTATCTAGCACATGGTTGTTGCAGTGGTTCCACTTGTATCACAATAAATACCCCGCTTTACGTTTCAGATCGCCAACTCTGACGTCTATTGCTGTGAAACCTGACAGATCACGTTGATACCGTGAATGTTTACAGAGATAAATTCAAAATATCATACATTCCTAACCTCAGCACAAGACGCGAAAACGCAATCAAATTTAAGTTCCGGCCGCCTTGTGGTGAAGTGCCCTAGCACCACGTCAAAAAAGGGAATGTACACACCTCTGTACCTTCTAGAGCTCGAGAGTACAGTACTGCTGGGAGTACATGCTCCTGGTACTGCTGTTAGCGTCGTCAGTCTAGATAATCAATGATTAAGATTCGCATACTTTTTGGCCAGACACCGTCTTATTTTGGAGTTTGCTTCTCTGTTTCGACCGAGTGGATCTGTAACCGCACGAATAGCCGTCGGCTGCGCTAAAGAGAGCAGACATCAGCGCTACATTCTTCCGCCCACACTGGGGCTTGCTGTATCACATACAGGGCAACGGATCATCAAATCCCAGCTGAAAATTAAATACTGATGACTGACGTGCATTCCGACCAGTTTATCTCCTGTAGTGTGTCCAGTTCAGATAAGAGGCCAAACAGACCCCCCAGTTCGTACTGGAAATAATGATGATAATACCGCATCTTTGTTGTCATGGCGATCGTAACTGCACCGTGCGAGTTACTCAGTTTTTGGACGCAGTTATACAGGCGACAGCTCCGAAACGTCCGTTGTATAATCAAGAGATTTTCAAGGTACGGTGGGTTCTGAGTGCATATCGTTGCTTAATTAATTCAAGACTGAGGCTGCGATCCGAGGACAAGGGCGACAGGTTTCTGCCTCCCTGGCGGCAAGTAAACGTACAGCATTTCGCACTGTGCTTTTGTTCTTAGTTAAAATTCCTCTCCGCCCGCTGATGGAGGCTTGAGTATAATAAGTCATCGGTTGATTAGAACCCAAGACAAGGCGAAGATATGTCGCCAAGGTAATTAATCTTAGCGAGGACTTGGCTTCTGTCTGCCCACGCGCACAAGGCGTCTGTGGCGCGTCACGCCGTACTCTGCCCAGGGTTTGCGGCTTATTACTGGTGAGTCGGGACAGACCGTTGGTAGAGAACTAAGAACGAAGTGGACGATGGAAATTCGATTCCTGTAAGGGACAAAAACTTATCTTTTCCTCCACTGCGTCTAGGCTGGATTTGAGGTTCACCCATTTTCACTGACAGCGGACACCGGCGTCTCTTTCCAGGAATTACAAAAATTTAAGAATATGCGTAAAAGTCTTCTTCGCCTTCGCAAAACCGTCATTAAGGCACAGGAACAACTTTGGCAAAGAACTAGCGCGTTTAGAGCATGAATCATAGATTTTCTGTTAGATACGCTTTCCAGTTAGTCCAGTTTACCTTCGGATCCGCTTTTAAATAGGGTAATTTCAAGCTGAGTCAACCTGGCATTTTTATACAAATGTAACGATGAAATAATTCATCCAGCGGTCGCAGTAAAACTTTTCAAAAGAACACGGGGCGATATTAGACGATGAACTGAACTGAATGACAAACCAGTAAGATATTAAATTTATTTTACATTTAGCGATAAAATAATTTCTAACGTACGTCTGCATACAGTGGGTATACAAAAGTGCCTGCAATTTGCCCGGCGTTCTCTTGAAATAAACCGTGTACTAAATTAGTAAAATCGTACATTTGCTATGACAATCATAGAGACGCATAATGATGACAAATTGGCAATTACATACCGCCTTGAAGTTGCATTGATCCATTCAAGGGTCAGAAGGATGTCAAAAACACTGAACTGAAGTGTATAAATCATTCCCCGACTATAATATATTCTTAATTTTTTTCATGAATGCAATTTCCTCTCCAAATATTCCACGCCGAGACATTTCAAAATATTTATTAATAAACGTTGTGCTATGGGTTTGTCCTACATTCTGTGGACTACACACAAATATACTGTACTGAGACAAAGAAGCATTCGGTACCGGGTGTTGAACTCTGACAATTCTTACACTCTAGGAAATCTTGCTCACTGAAGACACACTTATACTTATTTACTCCATGGTGCAGAGTCCTTCTTGAGAAGCTAACTGATTTGCAGCTAGTCAAGAAATTTCCCGCATTTCACGGAACCCGAAGGTTCATTACCGCAATCACAAGCGTCCACCGCCTGTCTCTATCCTGGGCCAACCCAATCCAGTCCATATACCCACATCCCACCTCCTGGAGATCCATCTTAATATTATCCACCCATCTACGCCTATGTCTCCCCAGTGGTCTCTTTCCCTCCGGTTTCCCCACCACGACCCTATATACCCCCATCTCCTGACCCATACGCGCCACATGCCCAGCCCATCTCATGAAGACAAACTTATAAACTACAAAAGTAAAGCAACATTTTCATCGAAGATTAGAAAATCCATAATACCCAGTTCGATGAAAGAATCACACGTTCGTTGAATGTACTCATTATTCTGAGGAATTTTTATAGTGTTTTGTTCAGGAACTGTGTACAGCGAAAACGTGTGACACGCAAACACTTTACTTAACTGAATGCGCCAATGCAAACACAGTCACACACAGACCACGTCACATGCCAGCAAAATCCTCAACCAAGTAAATCAGATTCCAGTGTTATCGTAATCTGTGTATGTCACATGCAAACGCAATCCTAAACTGAATACGTCACGTACAAACAATTAAACGCAATACAGTCATGAGGCATGTTTAAGAGCCGTCGAGTTGGGATGTAATCGGGCCTGTAACAAGTTTCGCTTCTCCCATCATATTTCCTTTTGGTGTTGCAGCTGAAAACGCTTGATGCTGCTTCTCGTATAATGCCCACTGATCAACACCGATACGAGCTACGTTTTAAGGCCGATGATAAATTTTGACTCATGTCTCTTGAAGCTCCCAAGAGCTGATGTTACTGGAGTGCGCTTCAAACTTTCTTATTCGGCAACTAAGTTCCAGAGAGACGCAGGGGTGCATAAACCGAGCTACTAGTCAACGTAGTGAACGTTTTAGAAACTGTGTGCAA